>Ga0256832_1001405_pt1 | contig 16240 bp, 16 predicted proteins | sample 134614metaG_FD_190534 | JGI IMG/M metagenome (GOLD analysis project Ga0256832, IMG submission 190534) | Hydrothermal vent microbial communities from Lau Basin, Pacific Ocean - 134-614 | ecosystem: Environmental > Aquatic > Marine > Hydrothermal vents | place: Pacific Ocean: Lau Basin | collected...
CCGGTTTCATCTTGGGCAGCAAGAAGATCAGCGTCACCACCGCCAACTGAGTCGCTCGCAGGAAACCATCACGCCGCCGGCGCTCCACGTCGGCGGCGACTTTCGTAAACCCACGTTGCGGATTACTCGGGCGGCTCCAACTCGGGGTAGGGTTCACCCCGCCGCCGCAGCACCGCCGCCTCGCGCGGGTAGGCCCACTCGAAGAGGGCGTGTGGACGAGTTTCTGGGCTGGACGAATGAGGTTGACAGCACCTTATCCCCTACAACACGTTGTCAAAACATCGTTGTGGTCGTGGTCGTTTGTTTGTGACGCTCTTGTGACGGTCGCTTTTCTAGGCTCAAGTTGGAGGTGATGAGCATGAAAAAAGTCGTAGTCATACTTGCATCCATCCTGCTGCTTCTCCTGGCCGCCTGCGGCGGCAGCACGACACCCAGTCTCACGGTAAGCCCGACCAGCGTTACCGTCACCGCCGGCGACGGGCCAACCAGCTTCAACGCCACCCTCAGCGGCGCGAGCGGCGCCATCAGCTGGAGCCTGAGCCCCAACCTGGGCACGCTCTCTTCGAACAGCGGGCCCAGCGTCAGCTACACCCCGCCGGCCACCGTGCCCACCGAGCAGACGGTCACCCTCACAGCCAGCGCCGCCGGCCTCAGCGCCAGCGCCACGATCACCGTCGAGCCGCGGAAGACGGACGTAATGGGCGTGGTCATCGACCCGGCCGGCAATCCGCAAAGCGGGAAGAGGGTGTTCATTCCCGGCCATCAGCTGCAAACCTCGGATGCCGACGGCAAGTTCACCTTTAGCGACGTCGTGGTTCCCTACACCGTGATCGTCGAAGACTTGTCCAGCAGATACTACGTCTATGAAGGCCTGACCCGCTCCGACCCGCGCGTATACGTCGGGGGAAGCTGGCCCAGCCTTCCGTACTCCGCTCGAGTCCAGGGCGACGTCAGCCCCACGACCTCCGGTAACGAGCTGGGTATCCAGGGTGCAGGCGACGGCTGTTCGTTTGCGACGTCCCTGAAGATTACTGCTAACCACACCAGCTATGACATTAACACCGGCATGTACAAAAAGACCGCCGAGCTCGACATTTACGCCCTGGAATGGACCAAAGACACCCACAACAACGCCGATAGTTTCGTATCCTGGGGCAAACGCTCCAGCGTCATCCTGGCCGACGGCGGCACCTTTAGCAACCAGGACATTGTGCAACCGAGCGCCCTCACCACCCACGACTTGGACGTTACCCTCTCCCCGCCAAGCTCTCTCACGCCCAACCAGGTGATCGCCAGAGTCAAACTATCACCGGCCGGAATTCCGGCATTCGGCAACCTAACGGCTTCTTTCACCAGCTCTAGCATTAGCAATAACACGGTTACGGTAAAAAGCCCCGATATTAGTAGCAGCGTCAGCGGCGCTCGCATGACCATCTGGGGCGACTTCAAAGACTCCGACTCGATCCACAGTCGTGCCTGGAACACCGTCCCGGTCGGTAATTCCAGCATTACCGTCAGCATCCCCGAGCCCCCCGCCATCAGCGCCCCGGCCGACGGCGCCACCGACGTAACCACCGCCACCAACTTCGCCTGGAGTGGGCCCGAAGGCGCAATCTACGAAGTGGACTTCAACAGCTCATCTTTCCACGTGCACCTGTACACCGCCGCCACAGAAACGCACCTCCCCGACCTCAGCGCCTTCAATACGAGCTACCCTGGCAACACCAGCTTCAACGTTCGGGTGCTGGGCATCAAGTTCAGCGGGTTGTACGAAGGCAGCGTCGATCAATTCGTTGACCCCGACAGATACCCGCCCTTCTTGGCGATGTTTACGTCGCTCTTGGGGGCTCCGCTGAGCGACTCCGGCTACTACCTGTTCAGCAAGGCCATCTCCTTCACCACCGCTAACTGAACTGTACACGTGCGCAAATAAGCCGCCGGCGCTCCACGCCGGCGGCGACTTTCGTAAACCCACGTTGCGGATTACTCGGGCGGATCCAACTCTGGGTAGGGCTCGCCCCGCCGCCGCAGCACCGCCGCCTCGCGCGGGTAGGCCCACTCGAAGAGGGTGCGTCGGTATGTTTCAGGGTCGAGGCGGGGCCGGTCGTAAAGGCCGGCGGCCAAGCGCTGGCGCTGGGCCTCGAAGAGGATCACCGCCGCGGCCACCGAAACGTTGAGGCTCTGGACCATGCCCATCATCGGGATGATCACGTCGGCGTCGGCCAGCTCGGCGGCGCGCGCGCTCACCCCCCACTTCTCCGCGCCCAGCAGCACCGCCGCGGGGCGGGTGTAGTCCACCTCGCGGTAGTCCACCGCACGCTCCGAAAGATTTGCAGCATAGACGGTGAACCCGCGTTCCTTCAGGTGAGCAATGGCCTCCTCGACGTTCGGGTGCACCCGCAGGTAAACCCACTTCTCGCTGCCGCCGGAGGTGTCGTGATAGGTGGGCACCCCGCCGGTGGGGTTGACCGCATGGGCCTCGTAGACGCCCACCGCGTCGGCGGTGCGCAGGATGGCCGAGAGGTTGTGGGGTTTGTGGACGTTCTCCATCAGTACCGTCAGGTCGGGCTGGCGCCTAGCCAACACGTCCCTGAGGCGTCGGTAGCGCTCGGGCGTCACGAGGGCATTCTAGCAGGCGCTCGGCCAGGCGTTTCGGCCGCGTGGTGGAACCCGGCTCGCCCGCCTACCAACGCATCCGCGCCGCGCGGGCGCTATGCTGACTGCATGAGTGCTACTCAAAGCCATACGAAAGTGGCCATAGTCACCGACGACGGCCGGACCGTCGCCCAGCACTTCGGCCGGGCCGCTTACTACTTGGTGGTCACCCTTGCGGACGGCGAGGCGGTAAACCGCGAACTGCGGCCGCGCGCCACGCCCCACGCCGCCGGTAACCAGCACCATCACGGACATGGCCATGAACACGGCCACGAGCACGGCACCGGCCCGGCGGCGGCTACCCGCCACGCCGCCATGGCCGCCCAAATAGCCGACTGCCAGGTTCTGATCGCCGGCGGCATGGGCAGGGGTGCAGTTAATGCGATGGAGGCCGCCGGCCTGCGGGTGGCGCTCACCAACCTGAGCTCCATAGAAGCGGTTATAGCGGCCCTGGCCGCTGGCAAGCTACAAAACGAAAGCGGCAGGATGCACTAGTCGTTTATTTTGACCTGGCGCAGTTTTTCGATTAGCGGGTGGATCAGCTCCCGCTTGAGCTTGAGGGCGCTTGGGTTGACGACCAGCCGGGCGCTGGAGCGGGCCAGCACCTCCACCTCGACGAGGCCCGCGGCGCGCAGCGTGCTACCGGTCTGCACCACGTCAACCACAGCGTCGGCCAAGCCTACCAGCGCCGCCAGCTCGACGTTACCGTGCAACTTGACCACGTCGGCTACCTGACCACGGCGACGCAACCAGGCCTGGGTGAAGCGGGGGTACTTGCTGGCGATACGGCGAATGGGGGCGTCGTCGTCGGGGCGGCGGATCAGGGAAAGCCGGCAGACGCCAAAGCCCAGGTCAACAGGCTCATAGAGGTTGCGCCCTGCCTCGAGCAGCACGTCACGACCAACCACGCCCACGTCGGCAATGCCCAGATCGACGTAGGTCGGCACGTCGGCCCCGCGCAGCTCCAGCACCGCCAGCTTGCCGTCGCCGTGCCAGAGGTCGCGCTCGCCCCTGGCGGCGGGCAGCTCCACGCCGGCGGCGGCGAACGCCCGGTAGGCGCTGGCCATCATCCTCCCCTTGGGCAGCGCCACGGTCAGCTCAAAACCGGCGAAGCTCACGGTTCCACCTCGCCTTGCGGACCCACGATGCGGCCTATGCCGCGGGCGCGGGCGTAGGCGCGCAGCTCGTCCGGGTCGTCAGTCCAGGCCCGCTCCACCCGCAACCCCTGGGCGCGCAGGGAGCGGGCCGTTTCGGCGTCGCAGGCCAGCACGTCGGGAGCGTTCAACTCGCGGGGCAGGCCGCGGGCCTCGAGCACCCGCTCCAGCCCCAGCGCAAAGCCGGCGGCCCCCACCCCGGCAGCGCCGTCGTAGCGGCCGCCGCCCAAGAGAGGCAGGCCAAAGTCAGGTGTATACGCGCGAAAGTGAATACCGCTGTAATAGTCGTAGGCGCGGGCCAGACCCAGGTCTAAGAGCACCTCCAGCTCCGCCGGCAACGCGTTTAGAACCTCGTCCAGCCAGTCCAGGTCGCGCCGGGCCGCCTCGCCGAGAGGGAGCCGGCGCGCCGCTGCCAGCACCTCGGGCCCTCCGTAGAGGTCGGGGAGCGCCAATATGGCTCTGGCTACGTCGCCCGTCACCGCACTCGCCTCCAGCAGCTCCGCCAGCTCCGGGGTGTTCTTACGCTCGATGGCGGCGCGCAACCGGGCCCGCTGCCGCTCCTCCAAACCGGTGGCGGCCAGCAGGTCGGCCACCAGCGCCGGCATACCCACCTCCAGGCGGGCGCCGGGGAGCTCCGCCGCTCTGAGCGCCTCCCAGGCGAGCTCGAGCAGCTCGGCGTCGAGGCGCGGGCTCGAGGCTCCCACCGCCTCCACCCCCGCCTGCACGAACTCGCGCCTCCTCCCCAGACCCACCTCGCTGTCGCGCAACCAGAGTTTGCCGGAGTACTGGAAGCGGTAGAGGCGGTCCTGCAGGCGCTCGCTGGCTACCATGCGCATCACTGCGGTGGTGAACTCGGAGCGCAGGGCGAGAACGCGGCCGCTCTTGTCCACCAGCTTGAAGGCGCGCTCCGCCAGCGGGTGCCCCGGGTCGAAGCCTTCCAGCGCGGGCAGCTCTACCGGGTCGTAACCCCAGGAGCCAAACAAAGAGCGCCAGCGCTCGAGCAACGCGAGCCGCGCCGCCGCCTCCGGGGGCAGGTGGTATCGGGTTCCTTCGGGTATCAAGCGGGCCTCCCAAACGTCACGCTAACAGTATAGAGGTAGCTCTGCGTCCCAGACGAGGCCGGCCGGGCTGACGCGGGCGCGCGCCGCCCGCACCAATAGGCCGCCCCGCACGGCGTCGCACAGCTCGGCGGCAAACTCCGGGTCTACCGGGCAGGGGCCGAAAGAGGCGGCGTCGGCCCGCAAGACCGCAAAGACGAGCACCCCGCCGTGTTCCCTGAGCAGGGCCAGGTGCGCCCGCGCCCGCTCGGAGGGAGCGTCGGGAAAGCAGGCCCGCCCCGCCCTGACGTGGGTGGCCGACTTCATCTCCAGATAGCGCTCCCGGCCTGCTTCGTCCACCACCAGCCCGTCGAGCCGCCTCCCGCCAAGGCGCGGTTGCGCGGCCCGCCAGCTCCAGCCCCAGCGCGCCACCAAGCGCGGCAGGGCCGCTTCGGCGAAGGCCGAGTCGAGCAACGCCCAAGCCGCACCGGCGTGCGCCAGCAGCACCCGGCCGGCGGTACGCCCGCCCGCCCGCGGCAGGTAGCGCAACCTGGTTCCCGGCCTGAGCCACTCGAGGCGGCCGGTATTGGGCAGGTGCAGGCGCAGCTCGCCACCCGCAGCAGCAGCGCGCACCACGAAGCGGTTCTCGCGCTCCAGCAAGCGGGCCGCCCGCGAAGGTGGAAAGGCCTGGTCCAGCTCCACCCCCAAAGCCTACCGCGGCACGGGGCCCGCGCCCGTAAAACACGTGTTCCGAATACGCGGGGCGGAGGAAGTATGCGATAACCCAGTCAATGCCTGCCGGCGGTGTGCGGCCGGGCCGGCGTGAATCCCGGGCGACGAACTTTTACGAGCGGCGATTGCGAAGCCTTGTCAAAGCGCCAGTACACACACTACAATGGTTAGGTAGTGAGGCTACATTAGATGACCACCAATGCTCGCGTGATCACCCGCATCAACAGCTTCTACGACAAACTTTCCCCCTCGGAAAGGCGGGTGGCCGACTACGTGCGCGAACACCCGGAAGAGGTGATTCACATGCCCATGGCCCGTCTGGCGCAGCACGCCGGGGTAAGCGACCCCTCGGTGCTGCGTTTCTGCCGCGCCATCGGCTACCGGGGCTACCTCGACTTCAAGGTGGCCCTCACCCAAGACCTCGCCTCGCCGGTGCAGTTCATCCAGGGCTCGGTGGACCCCCACGACAGCATCAAGGAAATAGCCCAAAAGATCTTCGCGGCCGCCAACAACGCCCTCCTCGAGACCCTGCAGGAGCTCGACATGGGCGCCCTCGAGCGCGCCGTGAACCTCATCAACCAGGCCCAGCGGGTTTTGATAATCGGGGTGGGCACCTCGGCACCGCTGGCGCAAATACTCTATAATCGCCTCTTCCGCCTCAACTTGCCGGTCTGGGTCCAGACCGACTCCTACCTGCAGGTAATGCACGCCGCCCTGCTCGGCGAAGGCGACGTGGTCATCGGCATCTCGCAGACCGGCGCGTCAATTGACCCGGTGCTGACGCTCGAGGAGGCCCGCAAACACGGAGCCGCCACGATTGCCCTCACCGGCTCGCTTTCCTCACCCATCACCCACGAGGCCGATGTTACCCTGTACTCCAGCTACCACGAGCTGCGCCCGGAGGCAACTTCTTCGCGCATCGCCCAGATCGCCATCATCGAAACGCTCTACGTTGCCCTCAGCATGCGTCACCTCGACACCGCCGACGCCGACGAGCGCCGCATCTGGGAAGCGTTGTCAAGAAAGACACTGTGAAGAAGGGAGGTGATAGCAGCCAGCAAAAACCAACCCACGGAACCCAAGCCATCCAGCAGTCTTACGCACGCTAGTGCTAGATAAGGAGCAAAAACTATGAGCAAACCGGATATTAGCCGTAGAGAATTCATGATCAAGAGCGCCCTGGCTTCGATGGGCATCGCCGCCGGCCCCGCCTTCTTGCAGACCGTCCGCGCCGCCAGCGGCAAGAACCGCCCCCTCAAGGCCGCCTTCTCCAACGCCGGCCTGCAGGCCACCTGGTGCGCCCAGGGTAAGGACACCGTCGAGCAGTGGGGCAAGTGGCTCGGCGTGGAGATCCACTGGTACGACGGCCAGCTCGACGTCGCCAAGCAGCGCGCAGCCGTGGACGCCATGGCCTCCAAAGACTGGGACTTCGTAGCCATCCAGTCCCTCTCCATCGGTTCGCTGGTAGAGCCGGTCAACAAGATGATCAGCAAGGGCATCCCGGTCATCGCCATGGACACCATGCTGGCTCCCTGGGGAACGATCAAGCAGCATACCTTCATCGCCCCCGACAACGTCTGGATGGGTGAGCAGGTAACCCAGGCGCTGGTGGACGCCATCGGCGGCAAGGGTAACATCATCATGACCCAGGGCTCGCTGGGCCACACCGGTGCCCAGGGCCGCGCCCAGGGCTTCTGGAACGTCGTCAAGAAGTACCCCGACATCAAGGTGCTAGACACCTCGCCCGCCGACTGGGACGTCGCCAAGGTCGCCCAGCTGTGGGAGAACCTCCTCAACCGCTACAAGAAGATCGACGCCGCCTTCTTCCACAACGACGACATGGCCCTGGCCGCCTACCACGTCATCAAGAACGCCGGCCGTGAGAAGGAGATCGTCATCGGCGGCATCGACGGCATGCCCCCCGCGGTGCAGGCGGTCCTCGACGGCAAGCTCCACGCCACCGCCCGCAACTCCGCCGCCCGCATCCACTGGGGCGCGCTGGTGGCCGGCTACTACGCCGCCACCCTCAAGGAAGTCCCGGGTAAGGACGTGCCCGAGTTCATCCTCGCCGACGGTCCCGCCATCCTGCCCCCCAGCAAGGAAAAGACCGACAAGCCCTGGCTGCTCAAGGGTTACGGCATCGGCGCCGGCCCCGGCCTCCTCTGGGAAGAAAAGCACTACCTGGCCTAGTCGCAACGATGGCGCCCCCCGCTGGCGGGGGGCGCCCCCAACGCCATGGATACGACAACCCCGCTACTTAATCTGATAAACGTCTCCAAGCGCTTCGGTGGCATCCACGCCCTCAAGGGGATCGACTTCGAGGTTCGCCCTGGCGAGGTGCACGCCCTGGTGGGCGAGAACGGCGCCGGCAAGTCGACGATGATGAAGATCCTCGCCGGCGTCATCACCGACTACGAGGGCGAGATGCGCTGGCGCGGCCGCCCGGTGCGGCTGAAGGGGCCCCGCCATGCCCTCGACCTGGGCATCGCCATGATCCACCAGGAGCTGAGCGTGATGCCCGAGCTGACGGTGGCCGAGAACATCTTCTTGGGCCGGCAACCGCTGAAGGGCGGCGTGGTGGACTGGCCGCGGATGTTCCGCGAGGCCGAGGCCAGCCTAGCCGAGCTGGGCTTCGAGCACGTCAACGTCCGCGACACCCTCGACCGCTACCCTTTGGGCGTTCACCAATTGGTGGAAATCGCCCGCGCCATCACCTCGGGGGCGCAACTAATCATCATGGACGAGCCGACCAGCGCCCTCAGCCCCATGGAAACGCATCGCCTGTTGGAGCTGACCCGCAATCTGGTAGAGGGCGGCGATAAGTCGGTGGTCTACATCTCTCACTTCCTCGAGGAGGTCACCTGGGTCGCCGACCGCATTACGGTGCTGCGCGACGGAGAAAAGATAACAACACTAAAAGCAAAGAACGCTGACAAGCAAGAGCTGGTCAGGCTGATGCTGGGCAAAGAAACCGAGTTCTTCGAAGAGTCATACATAGGGGCCCGCGAGGTGGAAGACACCCACGAGCTGCGCGAGCCGGTTCTGACGGTCCGCGGGCTGAGCAAGCCCCGCGCCTTCGAAGACGTCAGTTTCGAGCTGCACGCCGGCGAAATCCTCGGCCTTTACGGCCTCATCGGCTCCGGTCACTTCGAGCTCGGCGAGGCCCTCTACGGCCTGCTCAAGCCAACCTCCGGCGAGATGGTCCTTAGCGGCAAGCCCCTCCGCGGCAACCCGCGCCGGGCCATAGACAGGGGCGTGGCCTACGTGCCCCCCTCACGCCGCAGCGGTCTCTTTTTGGAAAAACCGATTTACCAAAACATATCGCTTCCCTGGCTGGCCCATATATCCGGCTTCGTGCCCTCGGTGGCCAAGGAGGTCAAGGTAGCCGACGAGGTCATCCACCGCGTCGGCGTAAGGCCGCCCGACCCGCTCAAAGAGGTGGTGTTCTTGAGCGGCGGCAACCAACAAAAAGTAGCCATTGCCCGCTGGCTCGTGGAGCTGCCCAAGGTTTTCGTGGTCAGCGAGCCGACCCGCGGTATGGACGTGGGCGCCAAGGAAGAAGTGATGCACATCCTCAAGGAAATGAGCGCCGCCGGCGTGGGGGTGCTGCTCATCTCTTCCGAGCCCGAGACCATCCTGGCCGCGGCCGAGAGGATATTGGTAATGGCCAAGGGCCGGATCGTCGAGGAGTTCGTGGACCAGCAGGTCACCAAAGAAATGCTGCTAGCCGCCGCCGCCGGCGAGATGGTGGAGCAACCGGCTTAGTGAGGTGAAACATGGCGCAAAAATCCGCTGAAACGACCAAACCACCCAGCAAGCTGCGGGCGTTCCTGGCCAAGAGCCGTGAGTACGCTCCGGTATGGACCTTGCTGGTTCTCTTTCTGTTCTTCTCCGTTTACTCCGATAGTTTCCTGACCCTCGAGAACATGGGGAACATCCTCAACCAGGTCTCGCTCCTGGCCATCATGGGCACCGGTATCACCTTCGTGCTGCTCACCGCCCAGATAGACCTTTCGGTCTCCTACATGGCCACCTTCACCGGCGTCGTTGCCGCCTACTACACCGCCGCCCACATGGCGCAGCCCTGGCCCATCCTGGTGGCCCTCCTGGCGGCGGCCTTCCTGGGCGTCATCAACGGCGTCGGCACCGCCTGGCTGGGAATCCCCTCGTTCATGGTCACCCTGGCGATGTCGCTGATCGCCTCCGGCCTCAGCCTCTGGCTGACCCACGGCCGTATCATCTTCGACCTGCCGCCGCTGGCCAACATCCTCGGCAGCGGTCGCATCTTCGGCATCAAGTGGCTGGTGATCGTCGCCGCGCTGACTTTGCTGGCGGGCCACCTGATTCTGCGCTACACCCGCTTCGGCCGCTACGTCTACATGACCGGCGCCAACCCCAAGGCGGCGGAGCTGGCCGGCGTCAACACCAAGGGCATCGTCACCGCGGTGATGGTCATTGCCGCGGTTACCGCCGGGCTCGCCGGCGTGGTGGGCATCGGCCGCCTCGGCAGCGCCACCCCCACCGCCTTCGACGGCATGCTGATCGACGCCATCGGCGCGGTCGTCCTCGGCGGCACCTCGCTCTTTGGCGGCATTGGCGGCATCCCCCAGACCGTCATCGGTCTGCTGATCCTGGGCGTGCTGCGCAACGGACTGGACCAAATCTCGGTGGACATCTACATGAAGACCCTGATTACCGGAATCATCTTGCTCGTGGCGTTGGTCTTCAACATCGTCTTTGCGGGCAAGAAGGAGGGATAGAGCGTGAACGTCTACGGCAAACACTACCGCACCATCTGGCTCAAGCCGGACGACCCGAAGGTCGTACAGATCATCGACCAACGGCCTCTCCCCCACAAGTTCGTGGTGGAAGACCTGACCAGCACCGACGAAATGGCCCGCGCCATCAAGGAAATGCACCTGCGCGGCGCCGGGCTGATCGGGGCCGCAGCCGGTTACGGGATGTACCTAGCGGCGCTCGAGGCCCCGCAGTCTTCTTTTGCCACCTTCATGGACTACCTGCGCGCAGCGGGTGAAAAGCTCAAGCAAACGCGCCCCACCGCGGTCAACCTCGAGTGGGCCGTCGAGCGCCAGCTGGCCGAGATAGCCAGTCGCGCCACCACCCCCGCCGAGGGCGTGAAAGCGGCTTTGGCGGTAGCCACCGAGATCGCCGACGAAGACGCCGAGTTCTGCCGCCGCATCGGCGAGCACGGCGTGAAGATAATCGAGGAGATCTACGAGAAGAAGGGTGACACCGTCAACATCCTCACCCACTGCAACGCCGGCTGGCTGGCCTTCGTAGACTACGGCACCGCCACCGCGCCGATGTACGAAGCGCAAAAGCGGGGCATCCCGATCCACGTCTGGGTGGACGAAACTCGCCCCCGCAACCAGGGCGCGCGCCTGACCGCCTGGGAAATGGTGCAGCAGGAGGTGCCCCACACCGTGATAGCCGACAACACCGGCGGCCACCTGATGCAGCACGGCATGGTCGACATGGTCATCACCGGCGCCGACCGCGTCACCCGCTGCGGCGACGTGGCCAACAAGATCGGCACCTATCTCAAGGCCCTCGCCGCCGCCGACAACGGCGTTCCCTTCTACGTAGCCTTGCCCAGCAGCACCCTCGACTGGACCATCTGCGACGGCGTGCGCGACATTCCCATCGAACAGCGCGGTGACGACGAGGTGAAGTACATTCAGGGCCTGCACGAAGGCGAGGTCAAGAAGGTCCTCCTCACCCCGCCCGAGAGCCCGGCCGCCAACTTCGGCTTCGACGTTACCCCGGCGCGGCTGGTGCGCGGCCTGATAACCGAGCGCGGCATCGCCAGCGCCAGCGAGGAAGGTCTGCTGGAGCTTTACCCCGAAAGGAGGTCGTAAATGGAGTATCAACCGCTAACCCCCCAAACCCTGCTCGACTACCTGAAGAGCCGGCCCGCCCTGGCCGAGATAATGCCCCCCGACGAAACCTACGACGTCAAGGAGGTGGGCGACGGCAACCTCAACCTGGTCTTCATCGTCCAGAGTAAGGAGAACCCGGCCCACACCCTGGTGGTCAAGCAGGCTCTGCCCTACCTGCGCGTGGTCGGCGAGGACTGGCCGCTAACCCGCGAGCGCGTGGTCTACGAGACCGAGGCCCTGCTCCTGCACAACAAGTACGCTCCCGGGCTGGCACCGCAGGTCTACGACCACGACTACGAGATGTCCACGTTGATGATGGAGAACCTGAACCGCCACGAGATCATGCGCAAACCGCTGGTGCGGCGGGTCAAGTTCCCCAAGTTCGCCGACCACATCTCCACCTTCCTGGCTAACACCCTCTTCTACACCTCCGACCTCTACATGAAGGGCGAGGAGAAGAAGGCGCTGGTGGAGCGCTTCATGAACCCCCACCTGCGCAAGCTGCAGGAAGACTTCGTCTACACCAACCCCTTCAAAGAGTCGCCCGAGAACAACTGGAACCCGCTGGTGGACGACCTGGTGCAGGAAGTGCGGCGCGACAGCGACCTCAAGCGGCGCGTGGCCTGGCTCAAGGAAGGCTACATGAACCACGCCCAATCGCTGATTCACGCCGACCTGCACACCGGTTCGATCATGCTCAACCAGGAGGAAACGCGGGTCATAGACCCCGAGTTCGCCTTCGTGGGGCCGGCGGGTTACGACGTGGCGGCGGTGCTGCAGAACCTGATGCTCAACTACGCCTCCCACTACGCCCACACTCCCGACGCCGCCGCGCGCGCCGACTACCAGGCCTGGCTGCTGGAGACCATCAAGCAGATCTGGGAGCAGTTCGCCGCCAAGTTCGAAGCGCTCTGGGTGGAGCACGCCGAGGGCGACCTGATGCCCAAGGACTACTGGAACTTCCCCGGCGGTGAAGAGGCCTTCGCTGAGTTCCGCAAGGAGTACATCGCCGGTATCTTCCGCGACGTGGTGGGCATCGCCGGCACCAAGGCGCTGCGGCGGATGATGGGCATCGTCAGCGTCTGGGACATCTCCAGCATCGAAGACCCGGAAAAGCGGGCCGTGGCCGAGCGCTACGCCATCAACGTGGGCCGGCGCTGGATCAAGGAGATGGACGAGATCAAGAACATCGATCAGTTCCTAAACGTCATGCGGGAGGAGGCGGAAAAGGTAAATGTCTGAGACCCTTCTTTCGGTGGGCGTTCTTGCGGCCGACCTGGGCCGGCTGGCCGAGGAGCTGGCGCGGCTCGAGGAAGCCGGCGCCGACTGGATCCACCTGGACGTCATGGACGGCTGCTTCGCGCCGCCCATCCTCGGCGACGTCGCCCTCTTCAAGGCGGTTCGCCGCCTCACCAAGCTGCCGCTGGACGTCCACCTGATGGTCCAGAACCCGGAGCTCAAGGTGGCCCAGTTCGAAGGCGCCGACTGGATCACCGTCCACGCCGAGGCCGGCCCTCACGTTCACCGGGCCGTCGCCGAGGCGAAGCGCGTTGGCGCCAAGGCCGGCGTGGCTCTCAACCCGGGCACCCACCTGAGCGGCGCCATGGGCGTCATCCGCGAGGTGGAGATGGTGCTACTGGTGGCGGTGGATCCGGGCTTTGCGGGAGCCCGCTTCGTGCCGGCCACCCTGGGCAAGGCCCGCAAGCTGCGCGAGAAGTTCGCGGAGCTGGGAATAGAGGGCGTCAAGTTGGCCATCGACGGCGGCATCAATCTCGAGAACGCCGCCGCCGTGGGCGAGTTGGCGGACGTAGTGGTTTCGGGCTCGGCGGTCTTCAAGGGCGCCGGCCCCGAAGAAAACATCAAGGCTTTCAAAGCGGCCTTTGGCCGGAAAGGTTAGGGAGGTAAGAGATGAAACAGATACACATGGACTGGGGCATGGAGAACCGCTACAACAGCGTCTTCAACCCGAAGAGCGGACGCACCATCTTCTTTGCGGTAGACCACGGTTACTTCATGGGCCCGACGACCGGCCTGGAGGACATGACCAAGGCCATTCACCCGGCCATCGACTACGCCGACGCGCTGATGCTCACCCGCGGAGCCCTGCGCACCTCGGTGGACCCGAAGCTCAAGAAGCCCATCTCGCTGCGGGTTTCCAGCGGCACCAGCATCCTCAACGACGACCTGCTGCACGAGGGCATCTCGGTGGGCATCGAGGAGGCCGTGCGCCTCAACGCCGCCTTCGTCGCCTTCTCGGTGATGGTCGGCACGCCCGAGAGCGAGCGCGACACCGTGCTCGAGTTCTCCCGCATGGTAGACGCCGCCGAGCGCTACGGCATCCCCACCCTGGGCGTGGTGGCCGTGGGCCGCGGCCTCAACCGCGACGCCCGTTACCTCAGCTTGGCCACCCGTATGGTCGGCGAGCTGGGCGCGCGCCTGGTCAAGACCTACTACTGCGAGAACTTCGAGCGGGTGATCGACACCAGCCTGGTCCCGGTGGTCATCGCCGGCGGTAAGAAGATCCCCGAAAAAGACGCCTTGCAGATGGCGCGCGACGCCCTCGACGCCGGCGCGGTCGGTGTGGACATGGGCCGCAACGTCTTCCAGGCCGACAACCCGGTGGCCATGATGCAGGCCATCGCCAAGCTGGTCCACGAAGACGGCACGGTGGACGACGCCTACGCCTACTACCAGGAACTCAAGGACAAGGCCTAAGGGCCACCCGCGCCGGGGGCCCCGCGCCCCCGGCCGCTTTTTAAGGAGGCCGCCGTGCGCGTAGCCATGTATTACAACAACCACGACGTGCGCCTGGAGGAGCAGCCGATTCCCGAAATCGGACCCGGCGAGGTGCTGATAAAGATCATCGCCAGCGGCATCTGCGGCTCCGACGTCATGGAGTGGTACCGCATCAAGAAGGCGCCGCTGGTGCTCGGTCACGAGATCGCCGGCGACATCGTGGCCGTGGGCGAGGGCGTTACCGAGTTCCAGGTGGGCGACCGCGTTACCGCCACCCACCACGTCCCCTGCGGACGCTGCGAGTACTGCCAGCGCGGCCAGCACACGCTCTGCAGCCTGATTAGCAACACCAAGTACTACCCGGGCGGCTTTGCCGAGTACGTGCGGGTGCCGGCGATCAACGTCGAGACCCGGGGCGTGCTCAAGCTGCCCGACTCGGTCAGCTACGAAGAAGGCAGCTTTACCGAGCCGCTGGGCTGCGTGGTGCGCGGGCTCAGGGTAATGGACTTCGAACCGGCGCGCAGCGTGCTGGTGCTGGGCAGTGGCCTTTCCGGTCAGCTGGTGATCCGTACCGCCCGCGCCTACGGCGCCGGCAAGATAATAGCCACCGATATCAACGACTTCCGCCTCGAGATGGCCAAAAAGTCGGGCGCCGAGGTGGCCATCCACGCCACCCGCGAGGACGTGATCCAGCGCGTCCTGGAGGAAACGGGCGGCGAGGGCGTAGACTACGTGATTCCCACCGCCGCCGCGCCGGTGCTCTTCGACCAGGCCATGCAAACCGTCCGTAAGGGCGGCACGGTGCTGCTCTACGGCATCATGGCGCCGGGCACCAAGGTGGAGTTCGACATCTTCCCCTTCTGGAAGAAGCAGGTCAAGCTCATCTCCACCTACGCCGCCGCCCCGCGCGACCTGGCCGAGGCGCTGGAGCTGATCCGCGCCGGGCGGGTGCCGGTGACCGACATGATCACCCACCGCCTGCCGCTGGCCGAAACGCAAAAGGGCTTCGAGCTGGTCGCCGCCGGTGGCGACTCGATGAAGGTAATCATCGAACCGCAGCGCTAGCCGCCGCGCCAGGTAAGGATAAACAAAGGGCCGCCGGCAAGCCGGCGGCCCTTCGACGTAACCGGGTTCAGAACTCTTCGATGTACAGCTCTCCCGGCTGCTTGCCTTTCTTCTTGCGGTAACCGGCGTTTTGCTCGAGCCAGGCGGCCACGTTCTCGACCATCTTGGGGTTGCCGCAAAGGTAGACGTGGGTCCGCTCGGGGTCCAGGGCCACGCCCGTTTCCTTCTCGATCACGCCCGCGGCCAGCATCTCCTCGATCCACATGCGTTTGCCGCTCCAGGTCTCGTCGGCGTCGGTCAGGGTCGGCAGGTAGTAGAAGTTGGGGAAGGCGCCGTTCAAAAACGAAAGCTCGCTGTAGTACCCCAGGTCGCGCTGGTGCGCCGCCCCCTGGACCACCACCATGCGGCTTTGCGGCCTTTCGGTCACGTGGGAGCGCAGAAAGCTGATGAACGGGGTAATGCCGGTGCCGGTGGCAATCATCAGCACGTCCCGGTCGGCGGGGGCTTCGGAAAGGTTGAAGGCTCCCACGATCCGCTTGCCCACGAAGAGCCGGTCGCCCACGTCCAGGGCAAAGAGGCGCGGTGTGAGCTGGCCCGACTTGACCTGCGAAACGTAAAACTCGAACTCTCTGGTCTCGTGCCGCGCCGAGGCTATCGAGTAAGCCCGCTGGATCAGCTTGTCCGGCGCGGCCTTTTCGTACTCGGCGTCGGAGTTGGCCGAGCGCGGCTCCGCGCCCAGCAAACCCAGGGTGGTGTACTGGCCGGCCGCAAAGGTGGCCCGCGCCTCATCGGTAACCACCCGCAAAATCATCAGATTGGGGGTCAGCATGACCTTGCTGACCACCTTGGCATTGTATTTTTCCTGGCGTAACTGTTCTAGGTTTTCCATGGCTCTCCTCTTCGCCGCCGCAAAGGTTGAGCCCCCGTTTCCGGGGGCTTTCTGGAGCGGGAGACGGGACTC
>Ga0256832_1001406_pt1 | contig 16239 bp, 11 predicted proteins | sample 134614metaG_FD_190534 | JGI IMG/M metagenome (GOLD analysis project Ga0256832, IMG submission 190534) | Hydrothermal vent microbial communities from Lau Basin, Pacific Ocean - 134-614 | ecosystem: Environmental > Aquatic > Marine > Hydrothermal vents | place: Pacific Ocean: Lau Basin | collected...
AACCTTGGAAGGAAAATTCAACAAGCATTTTGCTTTAGACGGCGGTATATTTTATACCAAAGGCAGGATGCTCGATAAACAACGCCCTTTGCCTTCCATTCCGCCTTTGTATGGGAATGCGAAGTTGTCTTACAAATTTGACAATATAGAAACCGCTTTACAATATCGTTTTATGCTTGACAAACCCGTAAATGAATATGATGTTGTCGGAGGGGTCGATAATATTGAAGAATCACCGGTTAACCCCGATACAGGTGAATATGCCGGTTTTCCGCAATGGCATATTTTAAATTGGTATGGCACTTATCATGTTAGTCAAAGTATTTCGATAAATTTAGGTGTTGAAAATATTTTTGATATTCACTATAAGGAATTTGCGTCGGCTATCAGTGCGCCCGGACGGAATTTTAAAATTCAAGTGGTGACGCATTTTTAGTAAAAAGTGTGAAGTGGAAAGCAGTTAGATTTTCTCAAATAAGAAGTCAGAAAATGTTGATAGTTAAAATTAATTAGACCTAGAAGTTAGCCAAACCTACTAGGTAGCAAAGTTCTGTTAGGTTTTCAAAACCTGATAGATCTTAAAAATATAAGTTAAACAAAACTGAATAATCATATAATTAAACAACTATGAATCAACTCATTACGCTGGGCGAATTTATCATCGACCGGCAAGCGCATTTTCCTTATTCAACCGGTGAATTGAGCAGTTTGTTAAATTCTATCCGTTTGGCTGCAAAGGTCGTCAATCACGAAGTCAATAAAGCCGGTTTGGTTGATATTATCGGCGCGGCAGAGAATGAAAACGTGCAAGGAGAGCAACAACAAAAACTCGATGTTTTTGCCAATAAAGTCTTTATCCAAGCTTTGATTAATCGTGAAATTGTTTGCGGTATAGCTTCCGAAGAGGAAGATTCGTTTATCAATATAGTCGGAAAAGATAATGGCAATAATAACAAATATATTGTTTTGATGGATCCTTTGGACGGTTCCTCTAATATTGATGTTAATGTATCGGTAGGGACTATCTTTTCCATTTACCGTCGCATTAGTCCGGTAGGCAAACCCGTTACCGAAGAAGATTTTTTACAACCGGGAGTCAATCAAATTGCAGCCGGTTATGTTATTTACGGCACTTCAACAATGCTTGTATATACAACAGGGCATGGCGTCAACGGTTTTACGCTCAATCCGGCATTGGGTGTGTTTTATTTGTCTCATCCCGATATGCATTTTCCGGAGAAAGGCAAGATTTATTCCATAAACGAAGGCAATTACAGGCATTTTCCTAAAGGGATCAAAAAATATATCAAATATTGTCAAGAAGAAGAAGGAGACCGCCCTTATACTTCTCGTTATATAGGTTCGTTAGTGTCTGATTTTCATCGTAATATGATTAAAGGCGGCGTGTATTTATATCCTAATTCGAGCCGTTATCCCAATGGCAAATTGCGCTTACTTTATGAGTGCAACCCCATAGCATTCTTGGCAGAGCAAGCCGGTGGAAAAGCGTCAAACGGCAAACAACGCATTATGGAAATCAAACCCACCGAACTACACCAACGGGTGCCTTTTTATGTTGGAAATAAATGTATGGTCGAAAAAATAGAAAAATATATCAAGAAATATGACGGAGAAAGAACTTAAAGAACTACACGAAATTTATCTTACACATCCCAAAATCACTCGCAATAGCAAGGAAGTTCAAAAAGGGGATATTTTTTGGGCGCTCAAAGGCGAACGCTTCGATGGCAATCAATTTGCCGAAGAAGCCCTTGAAAAAGGCGCTCATATTGCGGTTATTGATGATAAAAAGAAAAATATTGTCAAGGAAAAACGCTATTTTTATGTAGAAGATAGCTTAAAGGCTTTGCAAGAACTAGGTAAATTTCACCGGCAATATGTCGGTATGCCGACCATTGCCATAACCGGTAGCAATGGCAAAACCACGACCAAAGAACTGGTCAATGCCGTTTTATCGCAACGATACCGGACGGCAGCAACTTATAAAAATTTGAACAATCATATCGGGGTACCTTTGACTTTGCTCGAAATACCCGAAGATACCGATATTGCCATTGTTGAAATGGGAACAAATCATTTTGGAGAAATAGAGGCTTTAACTAAAATAGCCGACCCTGATTTCGGTATCATTACGAGTATAGGCAAAGCACATTTGGAAGAATTTAAAGATTTGGATGGCGTTTTAAAGGAAAAAACCGCACTTTTTGAGTATCTCAAACTAAAAGGTGGAATGGCTTTTGTCAATCTTGATGATGAATTGGTTAAAAAAGCTGCCGAAGGCTTAAAAACCTATACATTCAGCTACCATAATCATCCTGATGCCAATGTGCAATTGCAAGATATTTCAGAAGATGCTCAACTTAAAATCCGGTTAAATAATACGGATATTCAAACCCAATTGACCGGAAAATACAACTTGTCTAATATCGGATATGCTATTGCTACGGGCAAATTTTTCAACTTGTCCGATGAAGAAATCAAGCAGGCTTTAGAACATTATACGCCCAAAGACATGCGTTCGCAAATTATTGAGCAAAATGACAATTTGATTATTTTGGATGCCTACAATGCCAATCCAACTAGTATGAAAGCGGCTATAAAAAATCTGTTGCAAATGCCAGGTAAGCACAAAGTTGCAATTTTAGGAGACATGTTTGAATTGGGAGAAAATGCTGCCCGTGAACATCAAGAAATAGCTGATTTTGTCAAAGAAAATCATATTGAAGGCTATTTGATCGGGGAAAATTTTAATCAAACAAAAACAGATTTACCAAAATTTAAAACGACACAAGATTTTATCAATAGTGGTGTTTTAGACAATGTCAAAGGTTCACATATTCTTATCAAAGGTTCCAGAGGTATGGCTTTGGAAAATATTCTTGAATTGAAATCGTAAGATAAAATAACACCAAATTATTTACCGACTTTAACTTCTTTCGGTCAAAAGGGCAGTTTTTTGGACATTTTGACGTGTTTTGATTGTTTGGAATATTTGTTGTGATTTGAAAATTGTAAAAAATTAATAACAAAAATTTATAAAAAAACAAAAAACTATGGAAGCAATTTACAAATTACAAGCAAATATTAAACATTGGTGGTTGCCGGTTTTAACCGGCAGTTTATTGATAATAGCCTCATTATTGATGATTATTTTTCCGGTTGCAACTTTTGCCGGATTAGCCGTTTTATTCGGTTGGAGTTTATTCGTTTACGGCGGCTTAAATTTCGTATTTGCCGTTAGAAACCGTAAAGTTTTCCACGGGTGGATATGGTATCTGATGTTTGGTTTAATAGAAATGGTTTTAGGAGCTTATTTATTGTTCCAACCTACATTAGCAGCCGAAGCATTGGTCTTATATTTGGGATTTTGGTTTACTTTTATTGGAATTTCCCGTATCAGTTTTGCTTTTTTGATGAAAGATATGGGTATTAAAAACTGGGGCTGGACATTAGCCGGCGGTATTTTAGTGTTGATGTTAGCCTTTTTTATTATTTTAAATCCGGTTATCGGTATGTTTAGTGCCGTATATTTGGTAAGTTTTGCTACCTTTGTAACCGGTTTACTGGCAATATCGTTTGGCTGGGAACTTAAGAAATTAGAAAAGCTATTAACTGAATAAACAATTATATGGTCAAATTAATTATCAAAAATTTAAAAGAAATCGAGGAGCCATTCCGTAAGGAATTTGAAGAAATCTGTCAGGAAAAACTGGATTTTTATCAAAATCTATTTAAAAAATATGACAAAGATTTGACTTTGGAAGTCATTGTTAACAAATCGGCAAAAACCTATACGGTAAGTGCCTCTATTGACTTGAAAAGCAAAAAAGTTCTTATTGCCGAAGAAAATAAAGATGTTTTAAAAGCGCTTCGCAATTTGTTTAACGAGTTTAAAAAAGCTGTCAAACGCCAATACGAACTCGAACGCAAAGATTACGAGTATAAACGTAAAAACAGGAGATAAATCTTATGAATCTTATTTTTTAACAGTCGTCAATTATGGCGGCTGTTTTTTATTTTATATTTGTATTTTTGATACATAATTTATCTATCTATGCAAAATCTACCGGTAACTCAAAAATATATTAATCGCGAAATCAGTTGGTTATCTTTCAACGAACGCGTCTTGCAAGAAGCATCAGACCCCAAAGTGCCACTTTTGGAGCGCCTGCGGTTTGTGGGTATTTTCTCAAATAATATGGACGAATTTTTTAAAGTTCGTTATGCCAAAGTGCAGCGCATCAGTTTGGGAAAATTTCCCGAAAAAAGCAAATTTGAAGTCCGGCAAGCCAAAAAATTGTTGAAAGAAATCACTAAAATTGCTATCAAACAGCAAAATGAGATGCGGCGGGTGCGTCGTGGTATTTTTGAAGAACTCAAACAACATGATATACACTTGATTGACGAACGGGAAATCAACAAAAAGCAAGGCGATTTTTTAAAAAAATATTTCATAGACAAGGTTAGTCCGTCCTTAGTAACCATTGTGTTAAACGATTTGCCGGAATTTCCCATTATCAAAGATTCGTCAGTCTATTTGGCGGTCAAAATGAGCAAAAAGAAAGGACGGGAAATCAAAGATGATATTACCGAACCCATTTATGCTTTGGTGGAAATACCGACGGATGATTTAGGGCGTTTTGTAGTATTGCCAAAGGAAGGCGATAAAAATTACATTATGCTTTTAGACGATGTTATTCGTTACAATCTCGATGAAATTTTTAACATTTTTGACTACGACAAGATTGAAGCACACGTTATTAAAATATCGCGTGATGCCCAATTTGAAGAAGATACCGACCGGACTAAAAGTGTGTTGGAAAAAGTCAGTTTTTATGTTCGTCAACGTCAAAAAGGAGAACCTGTCAGACTGATTTATGATGAAGCTATTGCCAATGACACCCTGGAATTTTTAAAACAAAAAATGGGTATCGACGAATTGGACAGCCTGATACCCGGAGGGCGTATTCATAACCATCGCGACTTTATGGGATTTCCCGATTTAGGCAAGAAAGATTTGCTTTATAAACAATATCCGCCGTTACCCATCAAGGATTTATCGTTACAAGGAAGTATCCTCAAACAAATCAAAGAAAAGGATTTTCTGCTTTATGCACCTTATCACAATTACAAATATGTGGTCAAATTTTTGCGTGAAGCAGCACTAGATCCAAAAGTTAAAGAAATTAAAATTACTATTTATCGCTTGGCAAAAAATTCGCAAATAGCCAGTTCGCTTATCAATGCCGCCAAAAATGGCAAAAAAGTGACGGTTCAAATAGAATTGCGTGCCCGTTTTGATGAAGCCCAAAACATCAAATACGCCGAAATTTTTAAAAACGAAGGCATCAATCTCGTGTTTGGTTTACCGGACATAAAGGTTCATAGTAAAATATGTATGATTGAACGCGAAGAACACGGTGAAATTAAACGTTACGGCTTTATCAGCACCGGCAATTTTAACGAAAAAACCGCTAAAATTTATACAGATTATACTTTATTTACCGCCAATCAAGGAATTTTGGAAGATGTTTCCAAAGTCTTTGACTTTTTCGATATCAATTATAAAATACCTAAATACAAACATCTTTTAGTATCGCCTCATTATTTCCGGCGTAAAATGTATTCGTTGATTAATGAGCAAATCAAACGGGCACAACAAGGTAAAAAAGGCTTAATAAGATTGAAAATGAACAGTTTATCTGACCGAAAAATGATTGATAGATTATACAAAGCCAGTCAAGCCGGTGTCGAAATTCAACTTATTGTCCGGGGCATTAACCGCTTGATTCCGGGTATAAAAGGATTAAGCGAGCATATCAAAGCTATCAGTATTGTTGATAAATTTTTGGAACATCCGCGGCTTTTCATTTTCGGACCGGACGAAGAGGCTAAAATTTTTATAGGCTCGGCAGATTTTATGCCGCGCAACTTAGACCGGCGCGTTGAAGTGACCAGTCCCGTATACGATAAAAACATCAAGCGGGAACTGATAGATACGTTTAATATTTCTTGGAATGACAATGTTAAAGCGCGTATTTTTAACCAAACCCAAGACAATCAATACAAACGGGATGGCAAAAAACCATTAAGATCGCAATTTGCGTTGTATGATTATTATCTTGATAAGTTGAGGAAATGAGGAGTGAGGAACAAAACCTCAATTCCTCAATAAAACCGGTCACTTCGATACAATTTTGTTCGTTACCTCACAAAATCACTCAGTGACCTTTTCTTAATTCCTCAAATTCCAAGACAAACATAAGGTATGAAATAAAAGATAAAATCATCAAAAAACGAACTAATCTATGAACAGGAACAAATCCTCAATTCCTCAATTTAAAAGACGAAAACACGGTATGAAACAATAAACAATCATCAAAGAATGCAATGCTATAAAACGAAATAAATCCTCATTTCCTCAGTTTATGAAACGAACAATATAGTTCGTAATAATAGGCAATCATCGAATAACGTCATATTCAATGAAGCACAACAAATCCTCATTTCCTCAATAATGGAAAAAATTTCCTTCAAAACCATCAACAAACTCGCCATTCCGTCTATACTCGCCGGAATTATCGAGCCGGTGATTTCCATAACTGATACGGCAATCATCGGGCATGTTAAGGAATTTCCAACCGAAAGTCTGGCGGCAGTCGGTTTAGTCGGCTCGTTTATGTCGGCTTTGTTTTGGATATTGGCACAGACCAAAAACGCCATTTCGAGCATTGTCAGTCAACATTTAGGGGCTAAAAGACTGCATCACATCAAAACTTTGATACCGCAGGTTTTGTTGATGAATTTACTTTTGGGGATTATCTTAGTTTTTGTAACCCGGTATTTTGCCAAAGATATTTTTGAAATATATGCCGCCAAATATCGTATCTTAGATTTTTCAGTTGTTTACTATAAAATTAGGGTATTTGGATTAATCTTTACTTTGATAACTTTTACTTTGTTCGGTATTTTTCGGGGGTTACAAAATACGTATTGGGCGATGTTTATCAGTGTAATCGGCGGTATCATCAATATTGTTTTAGATTATTTGCTGGTATATGGTGTTTCCGGTTATTTTAAACCTATGCATATTGAAGGCGCGGCTTGGGCAAGTTTAATAGCGCAATTTGTGATGATGATTTTAGCAATAACCGTATTTTTACGTAAAACACCTTTTGATTTAAACATAAGCCTACAAATTCATTCGCATATCAAGCGATTTCTGAGTATGACCGGCAATTTGATTATTCGCACTATTGCTTTGAATACAGCGATATTTCTATCAAATCGCTACGCCACTTCTTACGGCAAAAACGCCATAGCCGTTCATGTTATTTTGACTAATATTTGGCTCTTTACCACTTTCTTTCTCGACGGTTACGCCGATGCCGGCAATTCGCTAGCCGGTAAGCTCTATGGCGAAAAAGATTTTTTGAATTTAAAAAAACTAACCGGTAAGTTGATTAAGTATAGCGAATTTGTAGCCCTAGGCTTGGCTTTGGTTTTTATTATATTTTATAAACCAATCGGGAGTTTGTTTACCAATGAGCCCGAAGTTATCGCTTTATATGAACAAGTTTTTTGGCTGGTGATTTTGATGCAGCCCGTAGGCGCCATAGCCTTCATTTTTGACGGTATTTTTAAAGGTTTGGGTTGGGTTAAATTTTTACGAAATATGCAGTTGGTAGCTACTTTTGTTGTGTTTGTTCCGGTATTGTTGATATTGGATGCTTACGGATTGAAACTTTATGGTGTTTGGATAGCTTTTTTGCTTTGGATGGCAGTCAGAGCCGGGAGTTTGTGGTGGCGGTTTGAACGGTTTTTTAAGCAGGAAAAACCTATTGAAACATAAAAAAAAGAATTTTAAACTTCTTAATGATTTTGTTATTTAACATTAAGGCATTAAGATTTTTATACTATCGTAAACACTACGTCTTTGAGGATGCTTTTGTATTTTGAATCGCAATAAAATATCCAAATTAAATCTGTAATTACAAAAAATGAGGCTGTCTCGATTGCTTTTGAGACAGCCTCATTTAAAGGAAACATCTTTTTTAAACTTTTATTTTCTCAATAAAAGTTTTTCTTGTGTAAACTGATGTGAAGCTTTTAAGACATCCACCATTTTAGGCCAATTGGCATTGGGTTCATAATTGTGAAAATAAGATTCTGCTACATCAATAATTATTTTATCTCCTTCTTGTTTAGCAGAACTTATAAAGCTTCCAACATCGTTTTTGACTGACTTGTTCAATTTATCCAAACCTTTAACCTTATAACCGGCAGGTAATTTGATGCTGATATGATATTTGGCGGTATACGGATAATATCTGTATATATTTTCAGTGCGTTTCAGTTCCTTTTCATCCACATCATCTTGACGTCCTATTAATTTTCCGGCTAAAAGAATAGTATTTCTGCCGGCTTTTTTAGTCAAACCTTCTTTGATGTTATAGGATTCGTGATATTGAAAATCTTTCTGGTTGGCATATCTACCTAGTTTATCAATGCCAAAATCATAATGGTCTATTTTGACTTCATAATATTCTTCGATATCTTTTTTAAAGTTTTCTTTTCTTTTGTCTTTATTCTTTTTGATAGCGGCGTTGAGTTTATTGATAGTACTACGGCCTCTTTTACGTTTGGCTTTGTTGTGCAGGATAGATTTACCGTCATTAAATCTCTTATAATCGTCATCATAAAAATCGTAAACGCTTACCATGTTTGCTCGGATTGCTCTTTTTTTATGCCCTTTAGCATTGACTGTTTGTTTGACGGCTATGTCTTTAAATTGATCGTCGAGATTGACTTCCATGTTTTTTTCAATAACATTATCTTCAATGGATGAAACCGGCATGGTAAAGTCGTCAATACTTTCGGGCTTGCCCAATTTGTTGAGTTTCAATACGTAAGCAGAATTGCCTTCATACAACGGATGAATTTCCCCGGCTACCCCAAACAACGGATCTTCAACTAAGGATTGTAAATACATGGTTTCACCGCCGGGCAAATACACTTTGGTAACATAATCTAAATAATAATTGGTCAGCAGGTCTTTCATGCCGCCCAGTTTTCTGTATTTTACTAAAATCAACTCGTGTTTGAGTTTCTCTTTTTCTAAAAAACTGTGTAAAACGGAATGAAACGTGTATTCGTTTAACAAATTAACATCATTCATCCAAACATTGGCAAGCATGGGGTCAATATCTTCAAAAACAGTTGCTTGTAACACCGGTTGAATGGCATAATAACGCAAATTGTTATAAAATCTTTCAATACGTTTTTTTGGCGATTTGATATTTTTTAAGTTCTTGTATAATTTGACTAAGGATTTGTTGTTAAATTTATAAGTTTTATAAGTTTCCAAAACTTCGTCTTTGGTTACGTGTCTCTTGATTTTACCTCTTTCTTTTGCTAAAAAGGCACCCATTTTTTTTCTAATGCTATTACTTGGCGCAAAGCCTACTTGAAACTTGATTGAAGGATATTCTACCAACGGGAATACCCAGGATTTGGCATCTCGTGATTTAACATTGTCCATAATGATTTTGTAGGCAATACGTTTAGGGTCGGAAGTTCTGACTTTTTTGATGTCCGGTGCGCCGTTAAGATTTTGAAAGTTTAAATAAAACTTTTTGCCCATATTGAGGTCAACTTCTTCCCTGATAATAGGATAATCGGAATTCAAGGTTGTATAGACCGGCGGAAAAGTCGCTCCGTTTCTAATATATAAATAGTCGCTGTCAAAGTAATAGTAATCGACAATATCGCCAATTTCAAGATTTGGAATGGCTATTTTATTAACATCATCTTCTTTGACTGTATTTTTTTTAATATCAATTTTGATTTCTTTTTTGTTGGGTTTAATGATTTTGACATTAAAGTTGGTTATTTCTTTGTCTTTTTTCTTAAAACCTAGAATATTTACACTGCCATTATTGTTTTCTTGCTCGTATTTGAATTTTGAATATTCATCGAGGGCGGCTTGGTCCAGAATTTTAATACGTCTTCTGAAATAAGATTCTACAAAGACAATTCTGTTTCGTCTTTTATAGTTATAATAATGCTTTTGATAGAGGATAACAGCAGATTGGTCTTTGTATTTATCAGCGTCAAATTTAATTTTTTTGGCAGGGTCATTATGCGGCCAAATTAATCGTTTAATTTCAGCTGCTTTCTTTTTTCTAAACTGTGCTTGTGCCGTAAAATTCAAACCGAATATAAAGGCTAAGCTAATTAAGAGTATTTTTTTTAAGGTCATCTTTATTATTTTTTATTAATTGATTTAGAAATGTTAGATTATTTTTTTACCAGAACTATTTGGGTTTGATAAATGTCATTGAGTTTTTTATAAACTTTTTGCCAAGCATCCAAGTTTTTTTTGTGGATAATGGCATTGGGAAAAATGAATTTTTTGGTATAAATCAATTTATTACCTTCGGTTTTAAAGCTGATGTCAACTTGAAAATCATCATTGACAGCATGCAAATCATTGGGAACTTCACTAAATTTATAACCTTGAGGTATTTCAAGAATAGTTTTGGTTTCCAGATGCGATTTTTTATAGAATTGGTAAGGGGTTTTACGTTTTTCGAAATCTAATCCACCGTAATCTTTGTCATAGTCAAAATCGATATACATTTCATTGTCAAAAGTAGAAACGGCATTTTTTAAGGTAAAATCATAATCCAGTTTTATGTCAGCTTCCCGGTTGGTTAAATCTGAGGTTTTGATGTTTTTTAATACATAATTGGTATCATCACCTCTTAGGAAGTATTGTAAAGCTTCTTTTTTCTTGTTGGTTTTAATGGTATTGTAGCCTTGTAAAAATGCTGTCCGGCTTTGTCCTTTATAAACTTCTTTGACATGTCCGGTCAGGTTTTCTCCTTCTACTTTCATGGTTTTTTCATAAGTTTTCAGGTTATGTTTGGCATCGTGCACCGGTACTTTTTTTAGCATAAATTTGTTGCCATCTTCAATCATCACTTCCCGTCCTTGTATGCGTTCGGCATATTCTCCAAAAGGCACATATGATTCTGTAGCATCCAGATAATAAGGTTTTCCGTTTAAAAACAGGGTACATATCATGTGGTTGTCAACCGCCAAGCTCGGGGTGCTGTAATCGTAGGCAATACGCCTGGTCCCTATCCATGTGCGTCTGGCATCATAACCGGCTTTTTTAAGCATACCGGTCAGTAGGTTTGCCATACCTTTACAGTCGCCGTAGCGTTTTTCATAAACATTTTGAGATTCGTCCGGTTTGTAGCCGGCTAAACCGTCTTCAAAGGCAATATAGCGGATGTTGTCTTGCACCCAATAGAATATGTTTTTTATTTTGTCTACATCGGTTTTACCTTTCTTTTTAAGTTCGTTGACTTTATTAGCATAAAGTGCCGGCTTTTCTTTTAAACGTTTAATCAAAGAATGATACCACTTGTAGAGGTCACCGGTTTGGTCAAATACTTTATGCGTTTGATTGGTTTTGTCAACATAAGATTTTGTCAAAACCAAAACATGAGGATACAAGTAGGTGGGTCCTTGCATGTGTGATTCGTTATACATTGCCGGAATATTGTGTAAAATATATTCGGTTACGTTGGCTTTGTATTTGTCACTGTAATAAGATTTCTTTTTGATGTCATAACCGGTAAAATTCATTTCTTTGAGTTCGACATTAACTTTTTTAGGGATAATAAACCGGATGGTTTTGTTAATGACAGGTTGTTCCTTGGCAAAGTAAACCGAGGTAAAATATTTGGGGTCGTAGTAGGTTTTCCGGTATTCGTATTTATAAATATAACCGGTCATGGGAAAGCGTAAGTTGGCAAATTTTACACGGTTGTCGTGGTAAAACAAGTCGTTGACTTTAACATATTGGTCATTAACTTTTAATTGTTGGCGTCTGTTTAATTTATTTTTAAACCGCAAACTGACATCCCCGGAATTGTCATCATAAAACAGATATTCTTGGATGAAGGCATTGTCTTTAATACTCATTAAAGTTTCTTTGCCTTTCATTTTGATATGATAGTTGTTAGATTTTCTATCAAATTTGTATTGGTAGTTTTCTTCCCCATCCAAAATGACGACTTCTACATCTTTCCGGTCTTTAAATTTTTTAGCCAAATTTTTGGCTTTTTGTATTTCTTCTGGACTGGGGTCGGCACGGACTTGTGCCAATAATAATGCGTTTTGCGATGAAAAAACCAACATCACAATGAGTAATATGAAGTTTTTCATAATAAATAATAATTAAATAATTATATTTGCTTTGAAACTTTTTTAATGATTTAAAATCAATAAAGACTATTGATTGCTAATATTTTATTAAAGACCTACTAGGTTTTTGAAAACCTAGTAGGTTGTGATCTTCTGTTGACAGAGGATTTTATTTTTAACTTTTTTGTAAAAATCTTCAAGAAGATTTGTTGTTACAACAGATGTAGATGAAATTTTAATCAAATCAATACGATGAAAGTATTTGATATAACTTATTAATTATGAATTTTGCGTAAGTTTGGGCTCCTTACTGTTTAAAAATCACCAAATCTGTATCCAATAACTAATTTTCCGGAGAAAAATATTGATTCGGGTTTGATTTCTTCAACTTCTCTATCGGGGTCGTTAGCATCAGGTGCAATTTTGAAATCACTTGACAAATAAGTGCCAATACCAAGAGAATATTCAAAAATAAAACCGGAATCGGTCACTTTTTTTGCGCCGGCTTCAAAACCAATGCCTGTATAAGATTGTTTATAAGTCTCAATAAGATCTACTGAATTTCCATTTATATCCTTGGAGTATTCTCTTGTGTAATCAACTGATGAATTAACTGCAAATAAATCAACATACCATTGGTCACCACCATTGTAAGGGCTGTAATAGTATTTTGCTCTTAATTTTTCGGCAAAACCGGATTGTGTGCCGTCATAATCCTCTGAATTTAAAAAAGCATAAGCTTTTCCAAAAAAAGGTTGTAAACTTAATTCCACACCGAAGTTCTCATTTAACAAATATTCTCCTTGAATATCAGCCGCTCCCAAAATAGTTGTAACCGGATTGATCTTGACTTCGATTTGTGCTTGTAAACTAAGCGTAGCTCCAAATAGTAATACAAATAATAGTTTTTTCATTTTTTTTTTTGTTTTTAAAATTATGGCAACAAATATAAATTATTTTTTTGTATCCTTTACATTTAATTATGTATTTATGGTTTAATAATTTTGAAATTAAATTTTTGATAAATATTACGATTTTAAATGTCTTTTTTTTGTTTTATTAAGAGAATTTAATGAAAAAAAATAAAGATTCTGCGAAAAATAAGACTTTGATTTTTGTTTTTCTCCTCCTTTCCTCAATTCCTCAAATTTCAAGCAGAAATAAAGTGTGAAGCAATAAGTAATCATCAATGCTCCATGCAATCTATAAAGCAAGAACAATCCTCAATTCCACAAACAAAATGCAATTTCGTCATAAAAACAAGACAAAACAGCAGGCTTTAGCGTCGTTTTGTCGTATTTGTAACTTGGGAATAAATTTTGTAACTTGAACGGCGAACTAAAAAACTAAACTTAAAAATATTAGACTATGAATTTTGACAAATTTACCATAAAATCACAAGAAGCTGTGCAAAAAGCCATGCAGATTGCGCAAGGATTGGGCAATCCGCAAATAGACAATGCACACTTGATGAAAGCCATCCTCGAAGTGGATGAAAACGTGACACCGCATATTTTGAAAAAAACCGGTGTAGATGTTAATTTATTTAAACAAAAACTCGATCAATATATCAATTCATTGCCCAAACAACAAGGGGGTAGCCAACCGCAATTATCAAGAACGGCTTCAAAAACTTTGACTGATGCTTTGAATTTGGCTGAAAAAATGAAAGATGACTATGTGTCTATCGAACATTTGTTATTAGCCATTTTTGACAGCGGCGATGATGTATCTCGTATGTTGAAAGAAATGGGCGTGACTAAAAAAGCTTTGGAAACTGCCATTCAAGATATTAGAAAGGGCAGTCGTGTAACCTCTCAAAGTCAAGAAGACACCTATCAAGCTTTGGAAAAATACGCGATTAACTTGACCAAATTAGCCCGCGAAGGCAAATTGGATCCGGTTATTGGTCGGGACCAAGAAATCCGCCGTGTCTTACAAATCTTATCACGTCGTACCAAAAACAACCCGATTTTAGTCGGTGAACCTGGAACCGGTAAAACGGCTATTGTTGAAGGTTTGGCACACCGAATCGCCAAAGGGGATGTGCCGGATAATTTGAAAGATAAGCAAATCTATTCGTTAGATATGGGTGCCTTAATGGCAGGCGCCAAATACAAAGGCGAATTTGAAGAACGTTTAAAATCCGTTGTTAACGAAGTTAAAAAATCAGAAGGCGATATCATTCTGTTTATCGACGAAATTCACACTTTGGTAGGAGCCGGCGGTGGACAAGGCGCTATGGATGCCGCTAATATTCTAAAACCGGCATTAGCGCGTGGCGAGTTAAGAACTATTGGTGCCACGACCTTAGACGAATATCAAAAGCACTTTGAAAAAGACAAAGCTTTGGAACGCCGTTTTCAAAAAGTTATGGTTGATGAACCGGATATGGAATCTGCTATTTCCATTTTGCGTGGTATCAAAGACAAATACGAACAACATCACAAAGTTCGTATTAAAGATGATGCCATTATCAATGCCGTAGAATTGTCCAGCCGGTATATTTCCGACCGGTTTTTACCGGACAAAGCTATCGACTTGATGGATGAAGCAGCCAGTAAATTGCGTATGGAAATCAATTCCAAACCCGAAGAACTCGATAAGTTGGATAGAAAAATCATGCAGTTGGAAATTGAGTTGGCAGCGATCAAACGTGAAAAAGACGAACAAAAAATCAAAGAACTCGAAAAAGAATTAGCCGAACTCAAAGAAGAACGCAACCAAATCTATACCAAGTGGAAAGAAGAAAAAGATTTGGTCGATCAGTTGCAAAACATCAAAAAAGAAATTGACCAAACCAAATTTGAAGCCGAACAAGCCGAACGAGAAGGCGATTACGGCAAAGTAGCCGAAATCCGCTACGGCAAACTCAAAGAATTAGAAGATAAATTGGCAAAAGCTCAACAAGAATTGAGCGAAAAACAAGCCAAATCGTCTTTGATTAAAGAAGAAGTAACCGGCGAAGATGTTGCCGAAGTAGTCGCCAAATGGACCGGTATTCCGGTTCAAAAAATGTTACAAAGTGACCGTGAAAAACTCTTGAAACTCGAAGACGAATTGCATACACAAGTCGTTGGACAAGAAGACGCTATTAAAGCCGTAGCCGATGCGGTACGTCGAAGCCGTGCCGGACTGAAAGACCCGAACAAACCGATTGGCTCATTCTTATTCTTAGGAACAACCGGTGTGGGTAAAACCGAGTTGGCAAAAGCATTGGCAAACTATTTATTCAACGACGAAAAAGCCATGACGCGCATCGATATGAGCGAATATCAAGAGAAACACGCGGTTAGTCGTTTGGTCGGTGCGCCTCCGGGATATGTCGGCTATGACGAAGGGGGTCAGTTGACCGAAGCGGTGCGCCGTAAACCTTATCAAGTCATCTTGCTTGATGAGATAGAAAAAGCGCATCCCGATACGTTCAATATTTTATTGCAAATGCTTGACGAAGGACGTTTGACCGATAACAAAGGACGTACGGCAGACTTTAAAAACACGATTATCATCATGACCTCTAATATGGGTGCCGATAAAATTCAACAAGCCTTTGAAAATGCCAAAACACCCGAAGAACGTGAAAAAGCTGCCGAAAAAGCCAAAGAAGAAGTGCTTCAAGAATTGAAAAGACGTGTGCGTCCCGAATTCTTGAACCGTATCGATGAAATCTTAATGTTCAAACCATTGTCAAAAGATGAAGTCAAAGACATTGTCAGAATTCAGCTCAACAAAGTGAAAAAAATGTTGAAAGAACAAAATATTGATGTGGAATTCACCGAAAAAGCAGTTGAATACTTGGCTGATAAAGGTTTTGATCCCGAATTTGGTGCCCGTCCGATTAAACGGGTGATTCAAAGAGATATTTTAAACAATTTGTCCAAAGACATATTAGCCGGCAAAATCAATACCGGATCAACCATAGTCGTAGATTATGAAAACGGACAAATTGTCTTTAAAAACAAAGCTTAACTCAAAAAATAACAAACTAAAACCAATAAA
>Ga0256832_1001407_pt1 | contig 16236 bp, 12 predicted proteins | sample 134614metaG_FD_190534 | JGI IMG/M metagenome (GOLD analysis project Ga0256832, IMG submission 190534) | Hydrothermal vent microbial communities from Lau Basin, Pacific Ocean - 134-614 | ecosystem: Environmental > Aquatic > Marine > Hydrothermal vents | place: Pacific Ocean: Lau Basin | collected...
CCGTTTATACTTGCTGCATGCTGTCCTGTTTCAAGTCCGTATCCAGCTGCCTCAACACCTACAAGCCTGACTTTATCTTCCTGTATAAAGGGATAAAACATACCTATAGCATTGCTTCCACCACCGACACATGCAACAACCGCATCAGGAAGCCTTCCCTCAATCTCAACTATCTGCTCTTTTGTTTCTCTTCCTATAACAGACTGAAAGTCCCTTACTATAACAGGAAAGGGGTGGGGTCCAAGGGCTGACCCTATAACATAATGGGTTGTTCTTACATTTGTTACCCAGTCTCTTAAGGCTTCATTAACAGCATCTTTCAGTGTTCTACTTCCTGCTTTAACTATCTCAACCTTTGCACCAAGAAGCCTCATTCTGAAAACATTAAGAGACTGTCTTTCTGCGTCCTCTTCTCCCATGTAAACAACACACTCAAGACCAAAAAGTGAGGCTGCTGTTGCTGTCGATACACCGTGCTGTCCTGCTCCAGTTTCTGCTATGATTCTTTTTTTTCCAAGCCTTTTTGTTAGTAAAACCTGACCGAGGGTGTTGTTTATTTTGTGTGCCCCTGTGTGGAGAAGATCCTCTCTTTTCAGGTATATCTTTGCTCCACCTACAGCTTCGGTAAGTCTGTGAGCGTAGTAAAGAACAGTTGGTCTTCCTGCATACTCCTGAAGGTAATAAACAAGCTCTCTTTGAAAGTCTCCATCGTTCTTTATTTTTTTATAATGCTCGTCGAGCTCTTCAAGGGCAGGTATTAAAGTTTCAGGGAGAAATTTCCCTCCAAATGTACCGTAATAGCCTTTCTCATCAGGAAATTTATAATCCATTATCTTCTCCTGGATTTTGATTTATATCAAAAATGAAATCATCCTTTTTTTCTTGATAAAGGGGTTTTGTTATAACATTGCCTGAGCAATCAATTTTAGGCTCTGTTCCTTTTATAAATAGTATATTCTCATTTGGGCATATGCCGTCGGATACTGTTTTTGTTTCAAGATCAATAGGGATATAAACAGTATCAGAGGAAAACTCAAAATCCGCAATTTCCCTATCTGCATGGGCTGTAGCCATAAGATCTATCCATATTGGGAGAGCTGCTTTTGCTCCTGTCATTTTCCATCCTATCTTTTTCTTAAAGTCATATCCCACCCAAACAACCGTTGTAAGCTCTGTTGAAAAGCCTGCAAACCATGCATCTGTGTAGTCGTTTGTTGTTCCTGTTTTTCCTGCAACTGGAAATCCTAAGATTTTTGCCTTTTTTCCTGTACCTTTTTTAATAACAGCCTTTAATAAATCAACCATTACAGAATTAACATTTTCAGGTATAACCTGTTGGCATTCGGGCTGGTGCTGGTAAATAATATTCCCATTTGGATCTTCAACCTTTTCAATAAAGTAAGGTTTACATCTTACTCCACCATTTGCAAATGTTGAGTAAACGGTTGCAAGTTCTAAAGGAGATATATCAATACTTCCAAGTACAAGGGATGGAACTTTAGGTATTTTTGTTTCTATTCCCAGCCTATAGGCTAAAGATATAACAGGCTCGTATCCCACTTCAAGAAACAGATTTACAGATGCTGCGTTTAAACTTCTTGTTAGAGCCTCCCTTAATGTTACTTTTCCGTGGTATTCCCCTTCATAATTTCTTGGTATCCATTCCTCAAATCTGTCAGGATCCCATATAGCTACTGGTTCATCATCAATAACAGATATTTGGGTAAATCCTTTCATTACAGCTGCTGTATAAACTATAGGTTTAAATGCAGATCCCGGCTGTCTTTTTGCCTGAACAGCTCTGTTATATTTGGACTTTACAAAGTCATAACCACCTGAAAGGGCTTTTATAGCTCCCGTTTTTGGATCTATTGAAACAACAGCTGTCTCAAGATATGGGACAAACTCAAAACTGTTCTCTCCGACATATCTTATGTATATAGGCATTCCTTTTTTTGCATTTTTTAAAGAGCCAGAGAATTTAACTTTTCCGTCTTTATCTCCAACTTTAAAATAAATATTGTTTCCTTTAACATTTTCTATTAGACCTATATAGATGTTATTTTTTTGAAAGTTTTCTATTTTCTGTTTTCTATACTCTTCAAGTAGTTTGTTCAACTCTTCTTCTGTAAGCTTTGGAAATCCAACATCCTGCTGAAGTAATTCTATGTGGTCTTTTACTATATAATGGGTATCTCTTAAAAGGTTTTTGTCTGCTGTTGTGTATATTTTATAACCACCCTTGTAAAGCTGATCTATTCCGTACATTTCTCCAAACCAAAGTCTTACCATTTCTGTGAAGTAATCATGTATATTAACATCTTCTTCCTCTTTTTCCCTCAGTGTTATAGGTTTCTCATAACATTCTTTCGCTGTGTAGATGTCTATGTATCCTTCCTCAACCATACTTTGTAGGACTGCATTTCTTCTTTGGATAGCCCCATCAGGATTTTTATATGGATCGTATCTGCTTGGTGCTTTGGGAAGCCCTGCAAGAACGGCAGCTTCACAAACATCAAGCTCCCAGACATGTTTTCCAAAGTACACCTGGGAAGCAGACTCTATACCGTATGCGCCGTGTCCAAGATATATCTGGTTCAAGTACATTTCAAGGATTTTGTCTTTTGGGTAAACCTGGTTTAGTTTTATAGCCAAAACCATTTCCTTAAGTTTTCTTCTAAAACTTCTTTCAGGTGTTAGAAAAAGGTTTTTTATAAGCTGTTGAGATATAGTACTTCCTCCGGCCACTATTTTGCCTGACGCAAGATTGATAACCGCAGCCCTCAGAATTCCCCAGATGTCTATACCTGGATTTTCATAAAATGTTCTGTCTTCTATCGCAATAAATGCATTTTTTACGTAATCAGGAATTCTATCAATTGTTACATACTGCCTTCTTTGTATATAAAACTCTGTTAATAAAGAACCATCTGCCGCATAAACTTGTGAAACCTGGCTCGGTTTCCAATGCTCTAGATTTCTAACATCTGGAAGGTTTCGTGTGTTTACATAAACAAATACTGCTGTTCCAATAAGTCCTACAAATAACAGCATAAGTAAAAGAATCTTTAAGTATTTGAACAATATTCCTACCTTTCTAAAATTTTTATTCAAAATAATAATTCTACTTTAAATTTCAAACATTTTTAACTTTTATTGTTAAATCCCAACAAAATAAGATAAAATTAGTATGTTAGAAATTTTTGCGAGGACTTTATGGCAAAGGAGGATAATATTTTAACATTTCAGGATATTATACATACCCTTGAAAAATTCTGGACAGATGTGGGATGTATTTTATGGCAACCTTATGATATAGAAGTTGGCGCAGGAACTATGAACCCTGCAACATTTTTAAGATCACTGGGACCTGAGGACTGGAATGTATGCTATGTGGAGCCTTCAAGAAGACCAAAAGATGGAAGATATGGGGAAAATCCAAACAGACTTCAGCATTACTACCAGTTTCAGGTTATTTTAAAACCTGCACCTGAAAATCCCCAAGAGCTTTATCTGCAGAGTTTGACTGCTTTAGGAATAGATCTGACGAAGCATGATATAAGGTTCGTTGAGGATGACTGGGAAAGTCCCACACTTGGAGCATGGGGTCTCGGCTGGGAAGTATGGCTTGACGGGATGGAGATAACCCAGTTTACATACTTTCAGCAGGTAGGCAGTATTGATCTTCCTGTAATAAGTGTTGAAATAACCTACGGACTTGAAAGGATCGCCATGTACCTGCAGGATGTTGATAGCGTTTATGATATTGTTTGGGCGCCGGGACTTAGATATGGTGATATATACAAAGAATCAGAAAGGCAGTGGTCTATTTACAATTTTGAGCTGGCAGATATTAATATGCTTCTAAAAACTTTTGATATGTATGAAAAGGAAGGCTTTAAACTTGTGGAAAACAACCTTCCAATTCCTGCTTATGATTATGCTCTTAAGTGCTCCCATATATTTAATCTTCTTGACGCAAGGGGGGCATTATCTGTAAATGAAAGGGCAAGGTTTATAGCAAGGGTTAGAAATCTTTCAAAAGAATGTGCAAAAGCGTTTGTTAAACACAGGGAAGAGCTTGGATTTCCATTATTAAAAAGAGAGGTAAGGGAGAGTAAATGAAAATTTACCTGTTTGAGATTGGAACGGAGGAACTTCCCCCAAAAGCTATAAATACTGCCGTTTCTTATTTTAAAGATGAACTGCCTGTGCTTTTTAAAAATTTTTTTGCTTATCAGACCCCTGACAATATAGAAATTTTTGGAACACCCAGAAGAATAGGATTTCTGCTAAAAAATCTGAATGAAAAAGAACCTGATACAAAAAAAACCGTAATAGGACCTCCTGCAAAGGTTGGAATTGACAGCGAAGGAAAATTCACAAAGGCAGCTCTTGCTTTTGCTTCCAAAAACAACATACCTGTTGAGAACCTCAGGATCATTGAAAATGAAAAGGGAAAATATATAGGCGCAGAAATAACTATTGAAGGAAAATCTGTTAAACATTTTATAACGGAAAACATTCCCCAGCTTATAAAAAAAATTCCATTTCCAAAAACTATGAGATGGAATGATACAGGCTACAGATTTTCAAGACCAATCAGATGGATTATTTCACTGCTTGATGATGAGGTTGCTCCTGTTGAGATAGGAGGAGTAAATGCAGATAGATATACCCATTTACACAGATTTATGACACAGCCTGTTGGTAGAGGCGAAAGAAAAAGTATTAATGAAGCATCAGCCTACAAAGAAATAACAAAGTTAGGTTTTGTAATATCAAACTATGAAGAAAGGGAAAAATCTATTAGAACACAGATTGAAGGATTTGGAAAAATTCTTGATGCAGAACCTATAATAGACAAAGAACTTTTAAACGAAGTAACAAACCTGACAGAATTTCCAGTTGGTATTCTGGGAGATTTTTCACCTGAGTATCTTGTTCTGCCAAAAGAAGTAATTATCACGGTATGCAAAGTTCACCAGAGATATTTCAATTTTGAAAAAAATGGGGAGCTTATCCCGAAATTTCTTGCTTTTTCTAACATATCTGTTTCCGACAGGCAGGTGCTGAAAGCAGGTTATGAAAAGGTGCTTAAAGCAAGGCTTGAAGATGCTTTATTTTTCTACGAAGAAGACCTGAAACACAACCTTGAAGACTTTTATCCTAAACTTTCAGGTATCCAGTTCCACCACAAGCTTGGATCAATGCTTGAAAAGGTTGAGAGAAACGGTGAGATAGCATTTTTAATATCTGAAATGGTAGGATTTGATAAAAAGGAAGATCTTCTCAGGGCGAATAAGCTCTCAAAATGCGATCTCCTGACAGAAATGGTCAAGGAGTTTGATGAACTTCAGGGAATTATGGGAATGCATTACGCATTAAAACAGGGTGAAAAAGAAGAAGTAGCAAAGGCCATATATGAACATTACCTTCCAAAGTCAGCAGAAGACCAGCTTCCCCGGACAGAGACGGGAACGATTTTAGCGCTGTCTGATAAACTTGATACAGTAATATCATTCATATCAATAGGAGAAAAGCCCAGAGCAACAGCAGATCCATTCGGCATAAGAAGAAATGCCATAGGAATAGTTAGATTACTGGTAGAAAAAGAGATTGATATAGATCTGAAAACCCTTTTAGACAAAATTTCACGGCAGGAGAAAAAAGCGAAAATTCTGAAATTTGCTGAGATAGAAAAAAACTGGAAGGTAGTATTTGATGAGGAAGTAATACCTGAAATACTTCAGTTTATAGCAGGAAGATTTACAGCTTATCTGAAAGAAAGAGGATTTGATTTGGATATAATAAACGCAGTTATCTCAACAGATGAAACAAATTTGTACAGGGCATATCTAAAAATCAAAAGCGTTCAACATCTTAAAAAGAACCCTGATTTTGGAGATATCATGACAGTTTTTAAAAGGGTTGGAAGGATTATTCCCGAAGGATTTGAGGAGGAGTTTTATGAAAATCTCCTAACAGAAAAAGAAGAAAAAGAGTTGTACAACCAAGTACAGAAGATAAAAGAAATGTTTGAAAAGGAAATTAACAATAAAAAATATCAAGAAGCCCTTGGAAACCTTCTTAAGCTTAAGCCATATATTGATAACTTTTTTGATAATGTTATGGTAATGGTTGAAGACGAAAAATTAAGAAAAAATAGATTAGCCCTGATGAAACTGATAAACAGAATGTTTTTGAAAATAGCTGATTTTACAAAAATAACAACAACTTAGGAAAAAAGATAATCAGGAGGAATAAATTATGTCCAACAAAAAGCTTGTCGTCTGGCTCAATGAAGTTGGTATGGAAGATGTTGAGTTGGTAGGTGGGAAAAATGCATCTCTGGGAGAGATGATTAAAGGGCTTTCTCCAATGGGTATCAAAATACCTATGGGCTATGTAGTAACAGCAGAAGCCTACAGATATTTTATTGATTTTAATAATCTAAAAGAAAAAATAAAAGAAACCCTTAAAGGTTTAAATCCGAATGATGTTTTTGACCTCCAAAAAAGGGGTCTGACAGTTAGAGAGATGATCAAAGGGGGTCAGTTTCCTGAAGATCTTAGAAAACAGATACTTGATTTTTATGCACAGCTCAGTGAGATGTATGGTAAACACAGGGTTGATGTTGCTGTCAGATCATCAGCCACAGCGGAAGACCTGCCTGATGCATCATTTGCAGGGCAGCAGGAAACATACCTGAATATAAAAGGAGACGAAACCCTCCTGAATGCTATAAGGAACTGCTTTGCTTCACTGTTTACAGACAGGGCTATCTCTTATAGGGAATCTTTTGGTTTTGATCACTTTTCTATAGGTCTTGCTGTAGGGGTTCAAAAGATGGTTAGATCAGATCTGGCTTCTGCAGGTGTTGGTTTTTCGCTTGATACAGAAAGTGGGTTTAGGGATGTAGTTCTAATAAACGGGTCTTATGGTCTTGGTGAGATGGTCGTGCAAGGTGCGGTTACTCCAGATGAATGGCTCGTTTTTAAACCCACCTACAGGGAAGGGTATGAATCGATCATAGAAAAAAAACTTGGGAAAAAAGACAAGAAAATGGTATATGGAACAACTGAAGAGGAAAGGGTTAAGATCGTTTCTGTTCCTGAAGAAAAACAGAAACAGTTCTGTCTTACAGATGAGGAGGTTCTCAAACTTGCAGGTTGGATAATGAAGATAGAGGAGTATTATTCCCAGAAATACAACAAATGGACACCTATGGATGTAGAATGGGCGAAGGATGGAGAAATAAATGAGCTTTTTATTGTGCAGGCAAGACCTGAAACGATACATTCACGGAAAGATCATTCAAAGATCATTACCTATAAAATTACAGAACCTTATGAAGAGAGATCCAAAAAAGTTCTTGTACAGGGGATAGCCGTAGGAGATAAAGTTGCTACAGGAAATGTAAAGCTTATGTATTCCCTTGAAGATGCAAAAGATTTTAAAGCAGGAGATGTTCTTGTAACAGATATGACAGATCCTGACTGGGAGCCTATAATGAAGCAAGCTGCTGCAATAGTTACAAATAGAGGTGGAAGAACTTGCCATGCAGCGATAGTGGCAAGGGAGCTTGGCGTTCCAGCTGTTGTTGGAACAGGAAATGCAACAGAAGTTCTAAAGGATGGTCAGCTTGTTACCGTTTCGTGTGCTGAGGGAGATGTTGGTTATGTGTATGATGGTCAGATAGAGTATGAGATTGAAGAGGTAGATATAAATACACTTCCAAAAACAAAAACTCCTATAATGATGAATGTTGCTTCTCCTGAAGGGGCATTTGATTTCTCTTTCCTTCCAAATGCAGGTGTTGGTCTTGCAAGGGAAGAATTTATTATAAATAACTATATAGGAATACACCCCCTTGCACTGATAAAGTTCGAGGAGATAAAACAGAAAGATCCAGATTTAGCCAAAATTATAGAAGACAAAACATTTGGTTATGACAATAAAGAAGAATATTACATCAAAAAGCTATCTTACGGTATAGCAAGGATAGCTGCTGCATTTTATCCAAAACCAGTTATTGTCAGATTTTCAGATTTCAAATCAAATGAGTATGCGAATCTTATAGGTGGGAAATATTTTGAGCCTATTGAAGAAAACCCAATGCTTGGATGGAGAGGAGCTTCAAGGTACTACTCTGAAAAGTTTAAAGAGGCTTTTGGGTTAGAGTGTAAGGCAATATTAAGAGTTAGAAATAAAATGGGTCTTACAAATGTGAAGGTTATGGTTCCATTTTGTAGAACACCTGAGGAAGGAGAAAAAGTTCTTAAAGTTATGGAGGAGTATGGATTAAGAAAAGGTGATAATGGTCTTGAAGTTTATGTAATGTGCGAACTTCCCTCAAATGTTGTACTTGCAGATCAGTTTGCCCAGCATTTTGATGGATTTTCAATAGGTTCAAATGATCTGACACAATTAACACTTGGTCTTGACAGAGATTCATCGCTTGTTGCCCATATATATGACGAAAGAAATGAAGCCGTAAAAAGACTTATAGCACAGGTAATAAAAACCGCAAAACAGAAAGGAAGAAAAATCGGAATATGTGGGCAGGGACCTTCGGATTATCCTGATTTTGCCCAATTTTTGGTGGAACAGGGAATTGATACAATATCAATAAACCCTGATGCTGTTTTAAAAACAACAAAAGCTATAGCAGAGATTGAAAAAAAACTCGGACTTCAGTAATCTAATAAGAATTTGATGAGTGGGGAGGTAAAGCCTTCCTTTTTTTTTCCGATAATGTATATTAATACATAAAGAGAAGGTCTCTCTAACCGTGAGGGGAGTAATAAGAAATGAGTATTCTGCAAAAAATTAAAGAGCCGATTTCAGGAGTTCTCCAGAGGGAGAAAGTAAGTCTTGGTATCCAATTAGATAAGGGTTTTGCCAGAATAGCGGTTTTAGAAAAAGAAGGAGGGAGATTTTCTATTCCTCTGATGCCTTTTGAGGTTTCTCTTGTTGATAACAAAGAACAGGCAGGAATGCTCCTGAAGGAAGAGTTAGACAAGAGGGATATAAACATAAGAAGTGCGGTTGTTAGCATTCCAACAGCATCAACACTTTTTAAAACCTTGAAAGTACCAAAAATGACCCCAAAAGAGATAGAAGAAGCTGTTGAGTGGAATATAAGAGAAGACATAAAAAGCCTTAAAGGAACCACAGTTTACGATTACGACATTATAGGGGAAAGCGATGATAGTATGAATATTGTCGTTGTGATCTCAAAAATTGATGATATAGAAAATATAAGGGAAATAATGAAGTATGCTGGCATAGAGCCTGATATTATAGATTCTGAAGGAATAGCCCTTATAAATCTTGCGGAGGCTGAAAAAAACAACAACCCGGATCTGAAAGAAGAAAGCAATATATGTATTATTCATCTTGATATAAATGATTCTTATCTTATATTTTTCCACGAAAATATAACAGTCCAGTCCCTTAACTTCGATTCAAAGAAATATGAAGAGCTTGATCCAGATGATAAAGAAAAAGCGATAGACAGACTTATAAATGAGATAAACTACTTTTTCTTAACCATTAATGAACCAAAGATTATTTACACATCAGGATTTTTTGCAAAATACCCTGAGATTCAGGCATACATGCAACTTAAATTTAGTACCAGATTTAATCTGGTTGAACTTGATCCTATCAAGGCATTAAACATAGATTTTGAAAGTAAAGTACCTTTAAGCATATATAACATACCATTTGGATTAGCTTACAGGAGATTTGGGAATGATTAAGATAAACCTTAATCCAGAGAAGAGAAAACCAAAAGCTGTAAGAAGAGCTGGGCCCCCAACAGTTACAATAAAAAATAAAGCTATTCTTTACATTGGAATACCAGTTATACTCATAGCTGCAGAAGTTGTTTACTCTGTCTATTTGAACACAAAAATAAATAACTTGATTGACAAAAAACAACAGCTTATTCAGGAAAGAGCGAAGTATAAAGATGTGGAGAGAAAAATAAACCAGCTTAAAAAAGCTGTTGCCGAATCTGAAAGATTAAAAGAAACAACAAAGTTGAAAATAGCTGTTTTTAACAAGCTTGCATCGGAAAAAGCAGATTTTATACCGATGATAAAAGCTATAGCTATCAGTTTACCTGATGGGGTGTGGCTTAAAAAGGTTGACATACTTAGGACAGGTGGTAGTTTAACAGGATTTGCATTCAATCCTAAATTTATTTCAAGTTTCTATGACAATTTAAGTGGATATTATAAAGAAATAAAATTCAACTCTGTATCAAAAAAAATGTCTAAAAGAGGTTCAAGAAGTCTGAGTTATTACTCCTTCAGATTTAGCTTGGGAGGCTGGAAAAAGAACAAACAACAAAAAGGGAGGAAGTAATATTGAATTTGGAAAGCCTTAAAGCACAGTGGGAAGGGCTTCCTGAATGGCAGAAAATTCTCCTTGTTGGCCTGATTACTGTGCTAATAATGTACGGTCTTTATACATTTGTAATAGATCCTAAAATAAATGAAGAGAAAAGACTGGTTGCAGAAGTGAAAAACCTTCAGATTCAGGTTGATAGATTAAAGAGATTTGCCAGACCTGAAATAAGAAAAAAATTAGAAGATAAGCTAAACTCTATTAGAGCTGAGATTGCCAACCTGAACAAACAGCTTGAAGAAATGAAGTCCGTCGTTCCAACAGAAGAAAAAACCCAGGACATTTTGAGGTTTATAACAAACTCAGCCATAAGATCCCATGTATCCCTAAATAACTTTAACGTATCTCAACCTGAAGAAATTTACTTAAGGTACAACAGATCAAAAGACACCCTTGAGGTTGTAACAGATAAACAGAAGAAAAAGGATAAATCTTTTATAAAAATAAACAGGATAAAAATAAACCTTGATATGAGCAGCAGAACGGTAGGAGAGATAGTTTCTTTCTTAAAACAGCTTGGAAAAAGTAATAGGTTTTTTAGGTTAGATAAATTATCAATTGAGAAAAAACCAGGTAAAGGTTTAAACCAGTTCAGTATTAAACTGGTAGTTTCTACTTACTATATGTAAAAGGAGGGAAAAATTGAGAGTACTTTTAGCTATGTTAGCTCTAACAATAGGTTTGATTACAATATCAAACGCCTCAGAAGAGGAACCGTTCTACGAAGGAGAGAATGTGGTTGGTTATGTTAAAGATACAAATGGAAATAAATATATAGTTGTTGAGACGCCAGATGGAAGAGCGAAATTAATAAAAACGAAAAAAAATCCTGAAGAGGTATTAAAAGAAGGTTATGGAATAACAAAGAAAGATTTTGAAATTAGAGAAGAGTGAGGTGTGGTCATGAGGGCTAAAAATTCGTTATCGTTAATACTCCTTCTTGTAATTGTAGCTGTAAGTTGGGCTCAGACAAAAATAACAGCTGAATTCCACGGAGCAAAATTAAGTACAGTTATAGATGTTGTTTCAGAACTATCTAATAAAAATATCATCTGGGATAAAGAATCTGTAGCCAAGTCATCTACACCTGTATATCTAATAATTAGAAGACCGGTATCTGTGGAAACCTTATTTAAGTTAGCTTTAAAGGAGTATGATCTAACCTACATAAAACAAGGTTCAATATACAAAATAAAAACGGCACAAGAATCTTTAATTACAATACCTCCAGAGGTTGTGAAATATCTTGGTAAGGATGTTTTTGACTCGTTTGTCAGTATTATCAAAGACAATATTTCTGATACGGCTGAGTTTAAAGTGTATAAGGCCAGTAATGCGGTATATGTAAGAGATGCCAAAGAAAATGTCAATAATATCAAAAAGATCATTTCAGAGTTTTTGAAACCACTCCAAAAAGAGGCTGAAAAACTTGCCAAGATAGAAGAGGAAAAAGAAAAACAGATGAAGGAAGCTGCTTTAGCAAAAGCTAAACTTGAATCAATGCTTATAAAAAAAGAAATAAAGGTAAATCCTGATGAATTTAAAGCGATAGAAGATGAACTGATAGAGAATTTATCTCCTTACGGAAAATATACTTACGATCCAAAAAGAGAAAAGCTTACTATTGTAGAAGTAAGAAACAACTTTTCAAAAATCAGTAAGATTCTTGCCAAAGCTCAAAAGATTGATATTGTAACGAAGTGTTATTATGTTAGAGCCCTTGAACCTGCAGAGCTTTTAATGACAATCAGTGAAAATTATTTAACAAAATATGGATCAGTTATATTTAAGTCTAAAGAGACATCCAAAGCTGTAGGTCTGGAAAAAAGGATAACAGTTGGGGGGACAGCTGGTGCAACAGCTACCACAGCCACAGAAAAGGAGAAAAGTATAATAACATCCCTGCCTAAAATATGTATAACAGATGTTCCTTCTGTTGTTGACAAGATTTATAAAAACTTCTCAAACATACTTCTGAAGAGACCTTATCAGATAGCGATTGAAGCAAGAATAGTTCAGATACAATCTTCATTCAAAAGGGATCTTGGTATCCAGTGGGGAGGAAAAGTAACCGAAGGTAATTTTCAACTATCAGGGGCAGGTTTAACAGCAAGCTACTTAACAGGTTCATCGTATGTATTTGACTTTCCAGGAGCAAGTGTTTCAGTCGGAAGTGGTGCTGCTGTTGGATTAATGTACGGAACAGCAAACAACTTTATTGATCTTAGGCTTTCAGCATTAGAGCAAATAGGGAAGTCAAAAATTCTGTCCAGACCTAAAGTTATTACAATAGATGGAGAAGGGGCAGAAATATCACAAGGTTTTGAGATACCGTACACAACTTTCGGAACAGCAGGTGGAGCTGCCGTTGCAAACGTTCAGTTTAAACAGGCACTGTTGAGACTAAATGTTATACCAAGAACGACACCTGACGGAAACATAATTATGACAATAGATCTATCTCAGGATACACCTGATTTTGCAAGATCTGTTGCCGGACAGCCTCCTATTCAGACAAAAAGCGTAACAAGTAAGGTTGTTGCAAAAGATGGACAGACAATCGTTATAGGTGGAATTCTTGAAAAAACTGAAGAGGTCGGCGAAAAAGGGGTTCCCGGTCTAATGCATATTCCTATACTTGGCTGGCTGTTTAAAACAAAAAGTAAGAATTTTGACAATAAAGAACTGCTGATATTCATTACTCCAAAAATAATATATGAGTAAAAAATGTATGATCTAATAGTAATAGGGACAGGACCGGGTGGATATGAAGCCATAATGACGGCTCTGAGGCTAAAGCTGAATATCGCTGTAATAGAAAAGAATAAGTTAGGGGGGAACTGTCTTAACAGGGCCTGTATCCCGACAAAATACTACAGAGCCGGATCCCACTTTATAGACAAGCTTAAAAAGGCAGAAAAGTACGGTGTAGATCTTGAAACTAAGAACATTTCATTTAAAAATGCAAAACTTAACAAAGATCAGGCAATAGGGTTTCTGAGAAAATCCTTATCACAGCTCTTAAAATCAAAAAAAACTCCTGTTTACAAAGGTATTGGGAAAATAACAGGCAAAAATCAGGTTGAGATAACTAAAGAGGACGGTTCAAAGGAAATGATAGAAGGAAGATACATCCTGATAGCTACAGGTTCTGTTCCAACATCAGTAGGTGGTATTACTCCAGATGGGGAGTATGTAATAACAACTGAAGACTTTATGGAAAGGCTTGAAGAAATTCCTGAAACTCTGTGTGTTATAGGAGGTGGAGTTGCAGGCTGTGAAATCGGATATATAGCATCAACTTACGGTTCAAAGGTTACCATAATTGAGATAAAAGATAGACTTCTTCCTATACCTTCTATCTCTTTAGAGGTTTCAAGAAATCTCAAAAGAGTGATGAACAAAAAAGGTATTGATGTAAGACTGAATACTTATGTGAAAGAATACTCTGTGGAGAACAGTAAGGTCGTTCTTACACTTTCCGACAGGAGCGAGATTACAGCAGACAAAGTACTGCTTTCTGTTGGAAGAAAACCAAACACATCAGACATTGATCAGATAGGAATTGAAAAAGATGAAAGAGGTTTTATTAAGGTTAATGATTACCTCCAGACTAATTTTGATAATATTTTTGCTTGCGGAGATGTTGTTAACTCTCCAATGCTTGCACATGTTGCCTCATACGAGGCAAGAGTTGCTATAAAAAATATGTTTATGGAAAAAAAAGAAAAAAGGGATTACTCTGTACTTCCATGGGCTATTTTTACAGCTTTTGAGATCGCCCATGTGGGATTAACAGAAGATGAAGCTAAAGAAAAGGGAATACAGACGGTAACAGGTTATTATCCCTATACCTATAACGAGAAAGCTGTTGATGAACTTGAATCTGAAGGTTTTGTAAGGCTTGTTTTTGATAAAGACTCAAGAAAAATATTAGGGGCTACAGTTGTAGGAATAGAGGCTTCAGAAATAATACATGTTATGGCTTTTGCTTTAAAAAAAGAAATGACAGCAAACGAAATACACGATTTTATTTATTTCCATCCATCTCTAAGCGAGATTTTCCTATCTGCAACTTATGATGTTGCTGTAGGTAAATTGTTTTGATTAATCTATATTTATTACTGGAATTAACTTCTCATTCATAATTTCCACAAGTTTCATAAAAAGAGTTTGTTTGTCCTTTCCATCTTCAGGATAGCTTGCTATTCCTTCTATTATGTTAGTTCCACCTAATACATCTTTTAATCTGTTTATAACTTTTTGTGCTTTTTCTTTTCCGGTTTCTGGGAAAAAAAGAAAAACAAAATCCTCTTCAACAGGGGAGATAACATCAACAGATCTTATGTTGTCTTTTATTATGAATGCCACATCTAATTCTTCTAAGGTTTTTTTATCCTTTTTAATTTTTGATGCCAGTTCAGGAGCATACAAAAAAGCTATTGAAAAAGAGGAGTTCTTTCCGTATCTCTGTATCCTTCTAATTTCCAGCTCAATCAGTGATTTAAAAACCTCAAAATCGTAAATATGTTCTTCAAGGGACATTTTTTAATTCCTCCATAACTTTTTTATCTATTTCTTCCCATAAAAAATCCTCATCATCTCTTCCAAAATGACCGTAATATGAGGTTTTTCTATAGATCGGTCTTCTCAGATTTAATCTCTCTATTATTCCTGTTGGAGACAGATCAAAAATATCCTTAATCTTTTTATTTAATTTCTGTATGTCTATGTCTGTGTCAACCTTTATGTTGAAAGAAACAGGATATTCGCCTCCAATAACATAAACCATCTCAACATTGCACTCGTTAGCTATACCTGAAGCAACTATATGTTTTGCTATGTATCTTGCCATGTAGGAGGCTGATCTGTCTATCTTTGTTGGATCTTTTCCTGAGAAGGCACTACCTCCTGATGCAGCGGCTGTTCCGTAAGCATCAGCTATTGTTTTTCTACCTGTCAAACCTGTGTCCGCCATCGGTCCCCCTATGATAAATCTGCCTATAGGGTTGATAACTACTTTGGTTTTCTGATCAATAAATTGCTGTGGGACAACATTTTTTAAAATTTTTTCCTCAACAGCATTTTTTATATCAAGTTCAGAAACATAAGGCTCGTGCTGAACCAGAACGGTGATGGAATCTACCCTTACAGGTTTTCCATTTTCATACTGGGCAACAACAACAGCCTTGCCGTCTGGTCTAAAAAATGGAACTATATCATCCTTTCTAAGCTCATCTATAGTCTGGGTTATTTTATTGGCTATGTTGCATGGAAGGGGCATCAGATTTTCTGTTTCGTTAGTTGCGTACCCCACAACTATACATGTGTCTCCTGCGCCTTCAGAGGGTACGCCGAGAGCTATTTCGGGACTTTGATCGCTTATAGTTGTTATAACTCCGGCCGTGTAGCCGTCAAAGCCGTATTCTGGCTTTGTATATCCTATCTCTATTAAGGTTCCCCTTGCTATATTAGGTATATCTACATATGCATCTGTAGAAAGTTCTCCAGAAACATGTACAAGCCCTGTTGTAATAAGAACTTCAATTGATGCCCGTGTATAAGGATCTTTTATAATCAGCTCATCTAATATCGCATCTGCTATTATATCTGCTGTTTTATCAGGATGTCCCTGACAAACAGACTCTGCACTTTTAATAATCTTCATCCTTTTCCTCAAAAACATTCATCTTCTAAAACAGCCCCTTTATTCGCAGAGGCTACATGTTTTGAGTATCTTCTGAGCCATCTGCTCTTTATTTCCTTTTGTTTTGGTTTAAACTGTTTCATTCTTTTTTCAAACTCTTCTTCAGGTAT
>Ga0256832_1001408_pt1 | contig 16235 bp, 18 predicted proteins | sample 134614metaG_FD_190534 | JGI IMG/M metagenome (GOLD analysis project Ga0256832, IMG submission 190534) | Hydrothermal vent microbial communities from Lau Basin, Pacific Ocean - 134-614 | ecosystem: Environmental > Aquatic > Marine > Hydrothermal vents | place: Pacific Ocean: Lau Basin | collected...
ATGCGCCGGTGGTGGAAGGGATCCGCGCGATCCTCGAGGCCTGTCCGGTCATCGAGCACGTCAACGAGGTGCTGACCATGCACATGGGACCGGACTACATTCTGGTCAACATCGCCGTGGACTTCCGGGACGACGTGGCCGCCGGCGACATCGAACGCACCATCGCCGAGCTCGATGCCCGAATCCGCGAACGCTTCCCGAAGGTGAAGCGGGTCTTCATCGAGGCCGAGGCCTGGCGGCGGGGGAGCCACTGAAAAACGTTTTTACGGGAAGCCGGTTCGTTCCGATGCCATGCAGGGAACCGCGGTAGTGAGCCGAACATCCTGATTCCCGAGCAGGCTACTGCTGGCATCTGGACATTTCCGGCCCGCGGCGGCATGCTGAATCTTTCGGGTCGAAGCAGGCAAAAGGACCGGAATCCCGTGGCGCAGGAAGACTGGCCACGCCCGCCGAGATGGCCATGTATCGCGATTTCTTCCAGCTCGATGATCTGCCGTTCCGGCTGACGGCCGACAGCCGCTATTTCTTCATGGGCGACGGTCACGCCCAGGCCTCGGCCTATCTCAACTATCTGCTGCAGGCGGCCGACGGCATCGGCGTGCTCACCGGCGAGCCCGGCGTGGGCAAGACCATGGTGCTCGAGCACGTGCTGGGCGAGACGCCGGAGGAGGTGCTGGTGGCGCGCCTGCAGCAGACCCAGCTCGACGATCGGGAGTTTCTGGTCGCCACCTGCCTGCAGTTCGGCATCGAAGCGCCGGCCGACAACAAGGCCCTGCTGCAGGCGGCCCTGCGACGCTTCGCCGAGGAAGCCCACTATGCCGGCAAGCGGGTGGTGCTGACGGTGGACGAGGCCCAGCAGTTGCGTCCCGAAGTGCTCGAGGAGATCCGCCAGCTCGCCGGCCTCGAATGCCATGGCCGCAAGATCCTGCAGATCGTGCTCTGCGGCCAGCCGGAGCTGGTCGAACGGCTTGCCCGGCCGGAACACGCCGCCCTGGCGCAACGCATCCGCCTGCATGCCCACATCACGCCGCTCGACGAGGAGGAAGTGCGCCGCTACATCGAGTTTCGCCTGCTCACCGCGGGCTGCCGACAGTGCGTGGACTTCGAGGACGAACTGCTGGCCGGGATACTGCACCACACCGGCGGCATTCCGCGGCGCATCAACATCCTCTGCGACATGCTGCTGACCGCTGCCTGCATGCGCAACACCCGGCACGTGGACTCGGCCTGCCTGGACGCGGCGCTGGACAAGCTGGGCTGGGCGCGCCGGCCATCGGCCCTCGAGGACCAGCCCCAGCCGCCGTGCCTGCTGCCGGGGCCCCATCCCCGCACCCCGGCCTTCGTGCCGCGCATCATCGTCTATCGTCACGGCCGGCCGGTGAAGGGCTACCTGCTCGACCGGTCCCGGCTGCTCATCGGCCGGCATCCGGAACTGGACATCGTGCTGCGCTCGCCCCAGGCCAGCCGCACCCACGCCCAGATCGTCCACATCGAAGGCGACTACTATCTCCAGGATCTCGACAGCAAGAACGGCACCCTGGTCAACCGCAGGCGCATCACCTGGCACCGGCTGGAACACGGCGATCACGTGCGCATCGCCAATCACGTGCTGGTCTACCATGCCCGCGAACCCGACTACACCCGCCGCCGCCTGGCCGGCGGGCGCGTGCCCGAGCGGATCCCCCCGCACTGAAACGCGCGTCGTCCCCATTCGTGCCGGATCGGGTTCCGTCTGGACCGATTCCACATTCAAATATTTTATCGCCCTTGTGAATCAATGACTTGCGTTGGCCTGCGCGGGCTGCCGGAAGGCGAACCCGGTGCTACATTTAGGATTGGCGATTCATCCGGAGAAGCCCCATGCGAGAGCGACGTCTGCATCAGCGCCAGCGACTGGATGCGCGGGTCCGCCTCTATCATCCGGTATTCGGCACCCTGGACGGCCGGATCCGCGATCTCTCCAACGGCGGCATGTTCGTGCTGCTGGACCGGGTGCCCAATCTGCGTCCCGGCAACGGCGACGGCCGCTTCCAGTGCAAGCCCATGAACATGGATGCCATCTTCGACATGGCCTGCATCCGTCTCACCGACGAAGGACTGGCCCTGGCCTTCGTCGAGCAGTCCGGGGAAGCGGTCCTGCACTGATTTCGCTTCCCGCCGGTCCGGCCGCGTCTGCGGCCGGAACTTTCCTGTTAGACTTTCCGACGTCGCCATTCGTGGCATGGACGGGGGGCTCCCCATGAACGGCAAGACGCGACCCACGATCTCGCTGGTGCTCGGCAGCGGCGGCGCCCGTGGCCTGGCCCACATCGGTGTCCTGCGCTGGCTCGACGAACACGACGCGGACATCCGGGTCATCGCCGGGGCATCCATCGGCGCGCTCGTCGGGGGGTTCTATGCGGCCGGGACGCTCGACGTCTATACCCGCTGGGTGCGGGCGTTGCGCCAGAGCGACGTGCTGCGCCTGATCGACTTCGCCTTCAGCCGGGGCGGCCTGATCGGCGGGGACCGGGTCATGGAAACCCTCGAACGCCTGCTCGGAGACGCCAACATCGAGGATCTGCCCATCCGTTACACCGCGGTGGCCACCGATCTCGAGAACCAGAAGGAAGTGTGGCTGGAACGCGGTTCCCTGTTCCAGGCCATTCGCGCCTCCATCTCCGTGCCGGCCTTCTTCGCGCCGGTGACCATTCGCGGGCGCGTGCTGGTGGACGGCGGACTGCTCAATCCGATCCCCATCGCGCCCACCATGTCCGCCCACACCGACATGACCATCGCCGTCAATCTCAGCGGCGAGCCGCGGGAAGTGCACCCGCCCGCCGCGGCCCTGCCGCCCGAGAACCATCGCCGCAGCACCTACCAGGATCGCATCGGGGCCTTTCTCGACGAACTGCTGGAACGTTTCACCGAGCGCGACGAGGAATCCATCAACATGTACAACGTCGTCATCCGCTCCTTCGACGCCATGCAGGTGACCATCTCCCGCTTCAAGCAGGCGGCCTATACCCCCGATCACGTCATCGACATCCCCTCCAATGCGGCCCGCCTGCTGGAGTTCTACCGCGCCGACGAGATGATCGCCCTGGGCTACACCGAGGCCGAACGGGTACTGGGACCGGTATTCGACCGGCACGCGGACAGGAGCGGGGAGGGGGGCTGATGCTGCGCGAGGATGTGCTGCGTTTCCTTGGCCTGGCCGGTGTGGATCCGGCCGAGAACGCCCGCGCCCGGCGGCTGGGCCAGCGACTCGAATGGCCGATGCTGGGCGTGGCCCTGTGGATCCTGGTGGAGTGGTATCTGGGCGCCAAGGGGCTGTCCACCCCCTTCATCGAAACCCTGACCAACTGGCTGGTGTGGCTGGCCTTCGCCGTCGAGCTGGGCCTGCTGGCATGGGCGGTGGACGATCGCTGGCGCTATCTGCGCGGCAACTGGCTGAACGTGGTCATCGTGCTCGTCGGCGTGGTGGTCCTGTGGATGGACTCCACGCCCTACCAGGCCCTGCTGCGCAGCCTGCGCCTGCTGATCGCTCTCGAGGTGCTGTTCAACCTTTCGCGCACCCTGCAGGAACTGCTGCGGCGCAACAATCTCGGCATCACCCTCCTGGTCAGTCTGCTGGTGACCGCCGTGGCCGGCCTGCTGGCGGCCGGCATTGATCCGGGCATCGCCAACCCCTTCGAGGGGCTGTGGTGGGCCTGGGTCACGGTCACCACGGTCGGCTACGGCGACGTGGTGCCCACCACGCCCGCCGGCCGCGTCCTCGGTTCGATGCTGATCCTGCTCGGGGTGGGCCTGTTCTCCATCCTCACGGCCAACTTCTCCGTCTATCTCATCTCCCGCAGCCGCCGGGAGATCACCGGCGACGTGGAGCGGGAACTGCGCAGCGTGGAGAAGGAAGTGGGCACGGTCCGCCACGAGGTCCAGCGCGAGATCACGCGGGTGGAGCAGGAGGTGGACACCGTGGATCGCCAGATCGCCCGGCGCATTGAGCCGGGTCAATTACAGATGCAGCGCCATCTTGAAAGCATCGACAAACGGCTCGATAAACTGGAGAGAATGCTCGAAGAGCTGTCCCGTCAAACCCGCAAGCACGAGAACGAATAGGAGAAACGTCCATGGCCGACTATCAGGCGCTGCGCCAGCAGCTGGAACAGAAACGGCAGGAAATCCTGCAACGGCTCAACGAAATCCAGGAAACCTGGCATCGGCCGGTGGATGTGGATCTGGAAGAGCAGTCGCTGGAGCTGGAGAACGAGGATGTGCTGACCGAGCTGGATCGCGAGGGCATGGAAGAGCTGAACCAGATCGACCGGGCGCTGGAGCGCATGGACAACGGCACCTATGGCATCTGCCGCCTGTGTGGCGCGCCCATCTCCGACGAACGGCTCCAGGCCTTGCCCTATACGGACGTGTGCAAGGTCTGCGCCCCCGACGCCGAGAAACTGGGCGTATAGGAAACCCTTGTCGCACCCGGGCTCTGACCGGATAATCGGCCGGTACCCGAACCGAATCCTGGAGAAGCAAACATGCAGACCTGGCGAAGGATCCTTTGCGCCGTCCTGGCGCTGAACCTGTTCCTCGGTCCCCTGGCACCCCTGCAGGCGGCGATGATCGGCAATCCCGCCATCGTGCAGCAGGCCCGGGCCGAACTCGATCGCGAGCAGTTGCGGGCCCTGCTCGCCCGGGACGAGGCGCGGGCGCAACTGCAGGCCCTGGGGGTCTCGCCCGAGGACGTGGATGCCCGGGTCGCGGCCATGACCGATGCCGAGGTGGCGCAGGTGAACCGGCATCTGGCCGGAATGCCGGCCGGCGGCAACATCCTGGGGCTGATCGTGCTGCTGTTCATCGTCTTCATCATCACCGACATGCTCGGCGCCACCGACGTCTTCCCGTTCGTGCACCCCATCAACAAGTAGGCGTTCGCATCCGGAACGTGGTCGGGACGGGATGAGGCGGTTCCCGCGCAGCAGACCCCGGCCCCCCGTCGATGTGCGGGGCATCGGGATATTGCTGATCCTCCTGCTCGTCGGGTGCGCGGGCACGCCGCAGAGCGATGCCCTGCGTTCGGCCGTGCCCGCCGACATGCCTTCGCGGGTCGAACTCGAGGACGTGCCCTTCTTCCCCCAGGAACAGTACCAGTGCGGGCCGGCCGCGCTGGCGACGGTGCTGACCCATGCCGGCCATCCCGTCCGCCCCGAGGCGCTGGTCCCCCGCGTCTATCTGCCGGCGCGCGAGGGCAGCGTGCCCGTGGAGATGGTGGCGACCGCCCGCCAGAGCGGCATGCTGGTCTACCCGCTGGCGCCGCAGCTCGCCGATCTGCTGCGCGAGGTGGCCGCCGGCCATCCCGTGCTGGTCCTGCAGAACCTGGCCTTCGACTGGTCGCCCCAGTGGCACTATGCGGTGCTGATCGGCTTCGATCTGCCGGCGGGAACCGTGGTCCTGCGCTCCGGAACCACGCAGCGGTGGGTCACGCCGCTGGGCACGTTCGAGCGTACCTGGGCCCGGGCCGCCCGGCGGGCCTGGGTGATCCTGCCGCCCGGCGAAATGCCGGCCACCGCCCGGCCCCTGGCGTACCTCACGGCCGCCGCGGATCTGGAACAGGTGGGGCAGCGGGAAGCCGCCCTGGCCGCCTGGCAGGCCGCCGTCCGGACCTGGCCCGACGAGCCCCGCGCCTGGCTCACCTGGGGCAACGCCCTCTACGATCAGGGTGACGTGGCCGGCGCGAGCGAGGCGTTCCGCCGGGCCGTGACGCTCGATCCCCGCGATCCCGCGGCCTGGAACAACCTGGCCTATGCGCTGCTCGCCGATGCCTGTCCGGTGCAGGCGGTGCGGGCCATCGACTGCGCCCTGCGGCTCGCGCCGGCCGATGCCAACCTGCAGGATTCCCGACGGGAAATCGGCGCCGGGGCCATGGGCCGGGATCGGCCCGGTTGTCCGCGGCTGGCCTGTCCGGAGGCTGCCGGTGGCCACTGACGATTTCGACTGGGAGGCGGAGTTCGCCGACGATCCCGACTGGCAGGCCCTGGATCCTGCGGAACGCGAGCGGCTCATCTCGGTGATGGAGAAGATGCTGGCCATGGGCATGGCCGCCGTCTACGGCGACGAGGCGCCGGACGAGCCCGATGCCGACGTGCCGTGCGCAAGGGTGCTGGACCAGTGCCGGGCCCGCTGCTGCACCTTCATCTTCGCCCTGACCCGGGAAGAAGTGGCCGCCGGGCACGTGGCCTGGAACCGGGAGAAACCCTATTTCATCGCCCGCGATGCCGGGGACGGCTACTGTCCCCACCTGGATCGGCAGACGTTCGAATGCACGATCTGGGCGCAGCGGCCGCTGCGCTGCCGCCGCTACGACTGCCGGCAGGATCGGGATGTCTGGCCCGAAGGATTTCCCGCGCTCCCGGACTGACATCCCTGTCAGGCAGAACCTTGGCGATATGACCTATAGGCTAAAGCCCTCGTGCGGCAAATCCCTGATAATTAAAGAATCCTGACCACGCGCCGACACACGTTGGCACCGCGGCATCATCGCCAAAATGCGGGCCAGTTAAAGGTTTGCCCAAAGGGGAGTCGCTAGAATCATGAATCTGGGAAATCATACCGTGTTCGTCGATCTGGGATTGAACCGTCAGATGCGCGAGAAGCGTTCGAGTGTCCGCAAGCCCGTGCGCGCCCGCGTGCGCATCACCCATTCCACCTTCGGCGTGATCCGGGCCTGGACCCGCAACATCTCCGATCGGGGGGTGTACGTGGAACTGCGGGAACAGCCCCATCTGCCCATCGGCGCCCACATCAAGCTGCAGATGCTCGATTCGGCCATGCCCGAGATTGCCTTCAACATGAAGGTGGAACGCACCGACGACGAGGGGATCTCCCTGAGTTTCGTGGACTACGAAATCCACGGCGAACGCCATTCCATGGAATCGCTGCGCGACATCTGGCAACGCCAGGCCCGGCTGACCTCCTGAGGCGCTTGGCGCAAGCGTTTCCCTGGGCTATGCTTTGAGCAATCGCAGGAGTCGATTCGCCATGCAGGAACGACGCAAACATCGACGCATCCCCTTCGCCCGCGCGGTCACCGTCACCGACAGCGACGGCGAGACCGCCCTGCTCGAGGCCGAGGATCTCTCCCTGGCCGGCATCCGCCTCTACAGTGACCGCCCCGTGCCGGTGGGCGAAGTGCTCAACCTGCGGTTCTTCGTCGTGCCCCGCGGCGAGGCCCACGCCCTGAACATGCAGGGACAGGTGCGGCACGTGGAAAATGCCCGCGACGGCTACAGCGTCGGGGTGGGTTTCCTCGATCAGTGAGGCCCCGCTTCTGGGAGGACATTCCCCTCCACCAGCTCACCTCCGACGAATGGGAGGCCCTGTGTGACGGCTGTGGCCGCTGCTGCCTGCTCAAGCTCGAGGACGAGGAAACCGGCGAGTTGTTCTTCACCAACGTGGCCTGCCGCCTGCTCGACACCGAGCGTGGCGGCTGTCGCGACTATGCCGACCGCGTCCGCCAGGTGCCCGGCTGCCTGGTGATCCGGGCAGACGATCCCGAAATTCTCGACCAGTTGCCCGACACCTGCGCCTACCGCCTGCGCGCCGAGGGTCGGGCACTGCCCGAATGGCATCCCCTCGTCAGTGGCGATCCGGCTTCGGTGAAGGCCGCCGGCATCGCCGTGATCGGCCGGGTGATCGACGAGACCTGGATCCACCCCGAGCAGTTGCCGGAACAGATCATCGACTGGGTGCGACCCGCGCCCCGACGGAAGAAGCCGGCATGAGCGGGGCTACGGCGCTGGTGCTGGTGGCCCACGGCAGCCGCCGGGAGGCCTCCAACGCCGAGGTGCGGGCCATGGCCGGGCGGCTGGGCCGGCTCGCCGGCGAGCGCCTGGCCGTCAGCGCCGGTTTTCTCGAGCTGGCCGAGCCGTCCATCCCCGAGGCCATCGAGGCCGCCATCGCCGCCGGCGCCCGTGAAGTGCGGGTGCTCCCGTGGTTCCTCTCCGCCGGCCGCCACGTCAGTGAGGACATCCCCGCCCAGGTCGCCACCGTCCAGGCCCGCCACCCCGACATCCCCATCCACCTCCTCGGCCACGCCGGCGCCCTCCCGGGCATGGCCGAACTGCTCCTCACCGCCGCCCTGCCGGAATAGGCGGGTCTTGTTCGGGGTCGCTGCAAGGAACACGGAGGGCACGGAGACACGGAGGACACGGAGATTTTTTGATGTTTTTGTAGGAGCGGCGCCCTCGCCGCGATGAACAGTGCCGAGGGGCGAGGGACGAGTTGCGAGGTAGTCGAAGCCAATCAACCCGTTTTTCCTCGTCCCTCGGCCCTCGTCACTCGTCCCTGCATGGATCGCGGCGAGGGCGCCGCTCCTACAATCGCACACAACAAACATTTCTCCGTGTCCTCCGTGTCTCCGTGCCTTCCGTGTTATTTCCACCCCTGTTCCCCGAAGCCGTGCACGACAGCCCCCGCTGTGATAAAAATCCTTCTCCGTTCTCATCGCAGGAGTCGTTCATGCCCAGTTTCGACGTGGTTTCCGAGGTCGACATGCACGAGGTCACCAACGCCGTGGATCAGGCCAACCGCGAGGTGAGCACCCGTTTCGACTTCAAGGGCAGCGGGGCGCGCTACGAGCGCGCCGACGACGTGATCACCATGATCGCCCCCTCCGAGTTCCAGCTGCAGCAGATGCTCGACATCCTGCAGACCAAACTGGCCCGTCGGGGCGTGGACATCGCCTGTCTCGAGATCGGCGAGCCCCAGGCCTCGGGCAAGGAGGTGCGTCAGATCGTGACCATCCGTCAGGGACTGGACTCGCCGCTGGCGAAGCGGATCGTCAAGCTCGTCAAGGACAGCAAGCTCAAGGTCCAGGCCGCCATCCAGGGCGAGAAGGTGCGTGTCACCGGCAAGAAGCGGGACGATCTGCAGAAGGTGATCGCCCTGCTCAAGGAGGCCGACATCGAAATGCCATTGCAATTCAACAACTTCCGGGACTGATTGAAAGCATTTTGCGTGTTTCCCACGGCAAGTGACTGAGTTGGCACACGTTCCGCCTCCGCGGCCTTCCGCCGGCTTGCAATGCCGCCCCCGGCTGCTATGTTTGGAGAACCCCCGATGCGGGGCCATTTCCGGTTCCGCTTTCTGCAGCCCCTTTCACAGGCCTGGTGCCTGGACACCCTCTCCTCCGGTTGAGCACTGAGTCGGGAGGGGGTCTTTTTGCTATGATTTCCCGATGTGTGCCGTAACGGCCTATTCCCGTCATGGATGAACGTGACGATCTCGAACGCGTCCTGCGTTCGCGTACCCCCATTCTGGCCCTGCAGACGCGGGAGGAGCGCCGCGCCCTGGAACTGCTGCGCCAGTTGCGCCAGCGCCTGCCCTGGCCGGTGTACAAGTGGACCCTGACCGAAGGCCTGACCTCCCTGGCCTTCGACTTCGCCCTCGAGGGCCGCTACCGGGAACCCGACGAAGTCCTGCGCCACCTGCGCGACGAGGCCCAGGCGGGCGTCTACGTGCTGGTGGACTTCCACCCCTTTCTGAACGACCCGGTCAACGTGCGCCTGCTCAAGGACATCGCCCTGCACTACGAGACCAATCCCCGCACGGTGGTCCTGCTCAGTCACGAACTCGACCTGCCGGAGGAACTGGGCAACTACGCGGCCACGGTGCGCCTGCGCCTGCCGGATCGGGAGACCATCCGCCGCATCGTGATGGAAGAGGCCCGGCGCTGGAAGCAGGAACATCCGGGCCGCAAGGTGGGCGCCGATCGGGAAGCGCTGGAACTGCTGATCAACAATCTCACCGGCCTGACCGCCGCCGAGGCGCGGCGCCTTGCCCACCAGGCCATCTTCGACGACGGCGCCATCGACGCCAGCGATCTGCCCCGGGTAATGCAGGCCAAGTACGAACTGCTCAACCAGGAGGGCGTGCTCCACTACGAATTCGAGACCGAGCGCTTCGCCGACATCGGCGGTTTCCGGCGTCTGCGGGAATGGCTGGAGCGAAGGCGCAGCGCCTTTCACGATCCCCGGCCGGGCCTGGACGCGCCGAAAGGGATCCTGCTGCTCGGTGTCCAGGGCTGCGGCAAGAGCCTGGCGGCGCGCGCGGTGGCCGGGATCTGGGGCATTCCGTTGCTGCGCCTCGATTTCGCCACGCTGTACAACAAGTACCATGGCGAGACCGAGCGCAACCTGCGCGAATCCCTCCGGGCCGCCGAAGCCATGGCCCCCTGCGTGCTGTGGATCGACGAGATCGAGAAGGGCCTGTCCACCTCCGACTCGGACGCCGGCACCTCGCGCCGGGTGCTGGGCACCCTGCTCACCTGGATGGCGGAACAGGCCGAGGGCGTGTTCCTGGTGGCCACCGCCAACGACATCTCGGCGCTGCCGCCGGAGCTGATCCGCAAGGGCCGGCTCGACGAGATCTTCTTCGTCGATCTCCCCGATCCGGCCACCCGCAAGCGCATCGCCGAGATCCACCTGCGCAAGCGCGGCGAGGATCCGCTGCATTTCAATACGGGCGAGCTGGCCCGTCGCACCGAAGGCTTTTCCGGCGCCGAGATCGAACAGCTGGTGGTCTCCGCGCTGTATGCGGCCCATGCCCGCGGCACGCCCCTGCGCGACGCGGATCTGTTCGCCGAGGTCGAACTGACCCGGCCCCTGTCGGTGGTGATGGCCGAACGGATCGACGCCCTGCGCGACTGGGCACGCACCCGCACCGTGTCCGTGGACTGAACGGGCCGCCGGTGGCGGCGTTGCACATTGCCCATCCCCGTGTCCGGTCGGGCCGGAATCCGCACCCCCTGTGCTAATATCCCATACCGGTCTTCTCACCGGCAGGCGCACACGGCAGTCCATGGCCCGCATCTTCTGCAAGTATCATCCAACGGTTCCCGCCCGCTGGACCTGTCGCGCCTGTGGCATCGATTTCTGCCACCGCTGCATGCAGGCCGAGGGCAGCGACACTCCCCATTGTCCGGTCTGCCACCAGGCCGCCGAGTCGCTGGGCAGCGGCAATGTCATCGAACCCTTCTGGCAGCGGCTGCAGGCCATCTTCGCCTATCCCCTGCAGCTGCATCCGCTGCTGTTCATGCTCGGGCTGACCGTCCTCGGGGTGCTCATCGAAAGCGTGGCCGGTCGCACCCTGGTCGGCTGGCTGGTCGGCGAGATCGTGCTGTACGTGGTGTTTCTCAAGTACGCCTACGTGGTGCTGGAGCGCACCGCGGCGGGCCATCTGGACGCGGTGCCGGTCACCTGGGAAGCGATCGCCACCGAGCTGGAACTGCCCTTCAAGCAGTTCTTCATCCTGTTCCTGATTTACGCGATCAATGCCAGCCTCGCGAACAGCGGGCACACGGGGCTGCTGTTCCTGTCGATGTTCCTGAGCGCGCTGCTGCTGCCGGCCTCCATCATGGTGCTGGCCATCGAGCACAGCCTGCTGTCGGCCATCAATCCCGTGATCCTGCTCGACGTGATGCGCCGCATCGGCCCGCCCTACCTGCTGCTGTGGCTGTTCCTGTTCCTGCTCATGAGCGGTTCGGGCGAGGTGCGCGGCATGCTCCTGGCCTACCTGCCCTCGGCCTTTGCCGTGCCCATCGGCGGCCTGGTTTCCTACTACGTCACCCTGGTGATCTTCCACCTGCTGGGCTACACCATCTACCAGTACCACGAGGAACTGGGCTTTCACGTGGAGCAGGATTTCGAGGCCGAGGCCGAGCCCGAGGCGACGCCGGCCATCCCCGGCCTGCGCGAGGTGGAAATCCTGTTCCACGAAGGCAAGCTGGACGAAGCGAAGGACAGGCTGCTGGCCCTCGTCACCCGCGAGCCGGGCGAGATGGCCTATCGCGAACGCCTGCACCGCCTGCTCGTCCATACCCGCGACATCGAAGGCCTGCGCCGGCACAGCGCCGACTACGTCTCGCGCCTGCTGCTGCATGGCAAGCCCTCGGAAGCCCTGCGGGTGTTCACCGATGCCTATCGCCTGGATCGGGAATTCAAGTTCGGCGATGCGAAACAGCGGCATCGCATGGCCGAGCTGCTCGCCAACAACGGCCAGGATCGCGCCGCCCTGGCACTGCTCAACAACCTGCACCGGGATTTCCCCAAATACGAAGGCGTCCCCGAGGCCTACCTGCTGGTCGCGCGCATCCTTTCGGAGAAATTCAACCAGGACGACCGCGCCCGCCAGGTGCTCGACTTCATCGAAAGCCGCTATCCCGACTCGCCCGTGCTGGGCGAAGTGCGCACGTACCGGCGCGTCATCGAACAGGTAACAGCCCAGGGGGGTTAAAAAATCCAACGCGGAGGCGCGAAGGCGCAGAGAGCGCAGAGAATTTTGTTTAACGTGAATCGTCAGTCGCGCCTTTCGAGTTGGGAAACCCTGTTTTTTTCCGTTTCACGACTTCACCAACGACTGTTTCATTCCTCAAAAACCTTGCGTCCTCTGCGCCTTCGCGCCTCCGCGTTGGATTTTCCCTATTTCCCGGTTTCCGACGACAACTGCCCGTGCCGGGCCTCGGGGCTGTCGGGATAGCGCTGGCGCAGCAGGTTGAGATAGTGCTCCGCCTTCTGGCGGTTGTCGGCGCGGCGGAAGTGGGTGGCGAGGGCCATCAGGCCTTCGGGGTTGCGGCGGAAGTCGCCGAGGCGGTTGGTGAGGTGGACGATGATCTTCTCGGCGTCCTCGAGGAAGCCGCGGGCGGCGAAGCGCAGGGCCAGGTTCATCATCTGTTCGGGATTCAGGCGCACGTTGGGCTGCACCCGGCGCACGTAGTCCACGAAGGTATCGTGCTGCAGCTTCACGGTGGTCGGGTCGGCGCCGGGCAGGGTGAGGATCCGACGGGCCGCTTCGTGGATTTCGTCGCTCTTCGGGTTGAGCTTGGCCACGTTGTAGCGCTGGGTCATCAGGTTCACGTTGTCCGGCTGCTCGGCGGCCAGTTCGTCGAAGATGCGGCGGGCCTTCGGCGCGTCCATGGCGGCCAGGGCGGACAGCCCCTCGGCGTACTTTTCCTCGAAGGCGCGCTGCCGGTCCTCGGCGTCGAGGTAGTCGGTGTCGATGAGCGGATGCCCCCAGCGCTTGACGGCCAGGGCGATCAGGGCGCCGCCGAGCAGGCCGCCGATGTGGGCCAGGTTGTTGACGTTGCTGGGCGAAAAGTATTGTTCATAGAGCTGGAAGAGCAGCCACACGGGCAGCAGGATGATGGCCGGGGCGCGGAAATAGCCGAAGTAGAACAGCAGGTTGTAGAAGAAGCGGATCTTGCGCAGGCCAAACAGCACCACGTACATGCCGGACAGGCCGAAGATGGCGCCGGAGGCGCCCAGGGCCAGCAGGCCCGAGTCCGGTTCGGCGATCCAGTAGAGCCAGTCGGCCGTCAGACCCGAGAGCAGGTAGCCGGCCAGGTAGAGCCAGCGGCCCAATACCGCCTCTACCACGTAGCCGAACAGGAACAGGAAGATCATGTTGCCGAGCAGATGGCCGAAGCCGCCGTGCAGGAACATGGACGTGAACGAGGTCAGCAGCGAGGCCCGGTAGTTCACCTGGGAGAAGCGGTAGGTAGTCGATTCGTTGAGCCGCGCCTCGAACTGCTGGCGCAGTTCCTGCCAGCGGGCGAAGTCGGGCTGATCGGGGGTGATGATCTCGCCGGCGATCAGGCGTTTCATGAACGGGCCGTCGTAGATCATCACCCGGGCAAGCTGCTGTTCGAAGGCGCTGCCTTCCTCGTCCAGGTACAGCCGCAGGCCGGGAAAGGCCGTGGGATTGTCCGGATCGTCCAGGTAGCGCTTGTAGGCCGGCAGTTCGATCTCGGGCAGATCGGTGCTGAAGTAATACGCGAAGGCGTCGTGCTCGGCCTGATCGTCGTCCAGTTGCAGGCCGAAGAACACCAGCACATTCAGGAGAATGAGTGCCAGGGTGACGACGGGGGGGCGACGCCAGTCGGGACTGCGGGCGAGCGGGACGATCATGGTCTGGCCGGAGTCGTGGGATACGGGAATAGTAGCGGCCGAAATGCGTCACAGACAAGACCGCGGGTGCCTTTTCCCGTGGGCAAAGTGTGAAGGGTTTCCTTTCTTCCGCCCCTCCCGGCGCTATGGTGAAGGCCATCGGGCCATTCCGCCAGGCCCGCCCGCGAGAGGAGGCACGCATGTCAGGGAAACGCGACGAAGCCGTTCTGGATGCCGCACGGGCCGCCATCGATGCCCATCGGACCTTCGGGCAGTTGCTGAGCCCCGAGGAAAAGCAGTACCTGCTGGATCACGGCCGGGTGCGCAGCGCGGCCACCGGCGAGGAAATCTGTACCCGCCATCAGGTGGACAGCCGGGTCTATATTCTGGTGATGGGAGAGGTGGAGGTCCGTGAGGGCCACGGCAACGATGCGCTCCTTGCCCGTCTGGGGCCCGGCGAAATCTTCGGCGAAATCGCGGCGCTCTACCGCCTGCCCCGCATCTCGCGCATCGTGGTCAGTCGCCAGGCCGTGCTGCTCGAGCTGCCCGGCGAGATCTTCGAGCGGGTCGTCAGCGGCCGGCTGCCCCTGCAGCACGCCCTGATCGCCCGCTACAAGCAGCGTCTGAGCGAAACGGCCCTGCGCAGCGTTCCCCTGTTTCAGCGCATTCCGCCGGACGATCTGACCGAACTGATTGAATCGGCCGCCCTGCTGAGCTTTCCGGCCGGGACGGTGATGGTGCACGAGAGCGAGCCCGGAGACGCCCTCTACGTGCTGATCTACGGCACGGCCCGGGTCAGTCACCGGATCGCCGGGGAAACCCTCAACGTGGCACTCCTGCAGGGTGGCGACTATTTCGGCGAATGGTCGGTGATGACCGGTGCCCCCCGCACGGCCACCGTCGAGGCGGTGACCCGTGTGGAAGCCCTGCGCATCGAATGCCGGGATTTCCTCGACTTCATCCAGGCCCATCCCCACGTTCGCGATCGCCTGGATCTGGCTGCCCACAATCGTCTTGCCGAGGTTGCCGCCCGGCGCTGATCCGACCGCCTTGTTATTCCTGGCACGAATCTGGCAGTATTCCCCCCTGACTGCAGACGGTGTCGGATTTCCGACGCCCTGCAACCCCAATCCCCCTGACGGAGGACAACCGCTTGCACGGGAGAGACGGCATCATGGCGCGTATTCTGTTCGTGGCGATGGCCACGCTGCTGGCGACGGGCATCGCCCGGGCCGATATTGCGAACATCCAGCTCGGGGACGACTATTTCCGTCTTCGTTACGTGAACGAGTCGCTGGCCCAGAGCGTCGGGCGGATGGAACTGGACATGGGCTATCTGTATTCCGTTCGCAACAGCACGTCCGACTACCTGCTCCATCTCGGTGGCCAGGTGCGGGGCGAGAGCCTGGATGCCCCGGTGATCGTCTCGGTGGGGGCGCGGCTCTACTACGGCTCGGCGGCCGACGTTTCGGTGGGCGGGTTCGGCATCGGTGCCGGCGCCGAGATGATGCCCGAGTCCTGGAACGGCTTCGGATTCGGCATCTATGGCTATTTCGTGCCGAGCGTGGTGTCCTTCGGCGATGCGGACGGGCTGACCGAACTGGGCGCGACCTTCAACTTCCAGGTGACCGAACAGGCCATGGTCCAGCTTGGCATCCAGCGCGTTGCCGTGAGCCTGACCGGCACCAATGCCGGCACGCACACCATCGACGACGGTTTCTATCTCGGCCTGAACATCCTGTTCTGAGCGGGTGGCCGGGCCCCGCCAGCGGCGGGGCCGGCAGAATCAGGATGCCATCAGCACTTCCTTGAGTTCCGTGAAGGTGTCGGCCCGGCCGTTGCTGTCCTCGACCGGCGTGCCCAGTTGCTTGCTGATCTGCGTGCAGGAGAAGATGCCCCGGACCATCATGCCCGTGTCGGTGCGCTCCACCACCAGGGCGTGCCGGCGCCCCTGGCTTTTCAGGGTCTCGGCCACGTCGCCCACCCGGGCGCGCTCCACGTCTTTCATGTCCAGCACGTCCAGCTCCGACTGGGCGATCATGATGTCGGCCACGCTCAAATCCTGAATCGGGGCGTTGATCTTGCGGGCGTGGAGCATGGGCTTCTCGCCCAGCAGGTCGGTCGAAGTGATGAGGCCCACGACCTTCCGGTTGTCGTCCACCACCAGCAGCAGACGTACCCGCGAGGCGATCATGGTCTGGTTGGCCTCGGCCAGGCTGGCGGAAGGGCTGATGGTGACCGCGGGAACCTTGGTCAGATCGGTCATGACGGATCGGGCCGGCGAGTCGAGGCGGACCAGTTCGGGCAGTT
>Ga0256832_1001409_pt1 | contig 16214 bp, 15 predicted proteins | sample 134614metaG_FD_190534 | JGI IMG/M metagenome (GOLD analysis project Ga0256832, IMG submission 190534) | Hydrothermal vent microbial communities from Lau Basin, Pacific Ocean - 134-614 | ecosystem: Environmental > Aquatic > Marine > Hydrothermal vents | place: Pacific Ocean: Lau Basin | collected...
TACCAGGGTGTGGGATACGCCCGCCGCCGGCGTTTGTTGGGCACGTCGCTATCGCTCCTTTGCCCAACCTACGCTCCGTGGAAGCGGTAGGTTGGGCAAAGCGTAGCGTGCCCAACGCGGCGCGGGCGGCCTGGTTGGCGCTGTTGGCGGTTCGTGCCGGGGACTCGGGCGCGGGATGCGCCCGCCGCCGGCGTTTGTTGGGCACGTCGCTACCGCTCCTTTGCCCAACCTGCGCTCTACGCTCTTGCCGCCCGGCATCCTGACACTTGAGATACAATCCTCCCCATCATTCACTTGCGGAGTTGCCCGATGGGTCGTGACAACAAGATGAGTCTGACGATGAAGGTCCTGGTCGGCATGGGGCTGGGGATCGCGCTGGGTCTGGCGATCAATCTGTCCGGCCTCAATCAGCCGGGTGGGGTGGTTCAGCAGTGGTTCGTCGACGGGCTGTTCCTGGTGGCCGGCAAGATGTTCGTCAATGCCTTGAAGATGCTGGTGGTGCCGCTGGTGTTCTTTTCACTGATCTGCGGTGTCTGCGGCATCGGTGATATCCGCGTGCTCGGCCGGGTCGGCGGCCGCTCTTTCATGCTCTATCTGCTGACCACGGCGATTGCAATCGCCACGGCGATCGCAATCGCGGCCTCGGCCGGGATCGGTTCCGGCATGAACCAGGTCAGCGAGGCCAGTTTCACCGCCAAGGCGGCGCCGCCGCTCAGCGAGGTGTTGATCGCGATCATCCCGACCAATCCGATCGGGGCGATGGCGCGCGGGGATATGCTGCCGATCATCTTCTTCTCGATCCTGCTCGGGGTCAGTATTCTGATGGTCGGGCGCAAGGCCCGGCCGGTGGTGGTCGGCGCCGAGATCGCCAACGAGATCATGATGAAGATGGTCACGCTGGTGATGGCGGTGGCGCCCTATGCGGTGTTCGCCCTGATTGCGCGCTCGATGGCCAATCTGGGGCTGGAGCTGCTGGCGCAACTGGCGGGTTATGTGGTGGTGCTGGTCGGGGCCTTGTTGCTGCATCTGTTCGTGACGCTGATGCTGGTGTTGAAGGTCTTTTCCGGGCTTTCGCCACGATTGTTTCTGCGCAAGATCCGCAACGCGCAGGTCTTCGCCTTCAGTACCGCGAGCTCCAACGCGACCATCCCGGTGACCTATCGCACGGTGACCGAGCGCATGGGGGTGGACAGCTCGGTGGCTTCGTTCACGATCCCGTTCGGCGCCACCATCAATATGGATGGCACCGCCATCATGCAGGGCGTGGCCACGGTGTTCATCGCCAATGTCTATAACGTGGATCTGGGCCTCGGCGGCTATCTGACGGTGATCCTGATGTCGGTGCTGGCGTCGATCGGCACCGCCGGGGTGCCGGGCGTCGGCCTGATCATGCTGTCGATGGTGTTCACCCAGGTCGGCCTGCCGATCGAGGGCATCGGCCTGATCCTGGGTGTCGATCGCCTGATGGATATGATCCGCACCGCGGTGAATGTATCGGGCGACGCGGTGGTGACCTGCATCGTCGCGAAGAGCGAAGGCAAGCTCGACGAGGCGGTTTATAACGACCCGGAGGCCGGGCAGCTGCTGGTCGATGAAGCGGTGCGGCTGGACGAGGAAGCAGAGGCCGAGCTGGCGCGTACCGTCGAGGCGGTGCGCAAGTAGTGGCCGAAAAGTCATGGGCGGCGGGTATCTCCATGCCATGGAACCAGGCAAGGCGTTGCGGCGCAATCCGGCCGCGGCGGGGCCACGCAATTGCGTCGCAGCCCGATCCGCTGCGCTTGATCGGGCCTGCGCCTTGCCTGGTCAATCCGGCACATTCCCACCTTCGCCGCCGCGCTGGGTGGTTACGCGCTGTAAAACCGCTGGGGACTCAAGCGATTTCGTGGGTGTTCAACGGGTAGCCGTGTTCGCGATAGAAGCGAAAGCGCATGCGGCCTTGCTTCCGGTATTGCGGATCGTTGTCGATCAGTTCGGCGATGCGTTCGAACTGACCGAGAAACGTGGGTGGTTCCGGCGCCAGGTTGATCAGTACCTCGTGTTCTTGCGGCGATTCATTGCCATGGCCGATCAGTACCGGGTTGATCCCGGCATCGACCTGGCCGAGCAGGCCATGCGGTATGAAGCTTTGCTCGCGGAAGGTCCATAGCAGCCGGTCCATGTGGCGCGCTTCGTCGATGCCGCCGGCATGGATGAGCACGCGGTGGCCCTGTCGCCAGGCCTTCTCGGCGATGCGGCAGGCCAGGGTATAGCGGTTGCCCGGCGCGTTTTCCTTCAGTATGTAGAAATCGACCCGCGTCATCGCGGCCTATTTCCCGGCGCGTTCGATCAACCAGGTGGTCAGCAGCGGCACCGGGCGGCCGGTGGCGCCTTTTTCCTTGCCGCTTTTCCAGGCGGTGCCGGCGATATCCAGGTGCGCCCAGCTGTAGTTTTTCGTGAAGCGGGAGAGAAAGCAGCCGGCGGTGATCGAGCCCGCGGGGCGGCCGCCGATATTGGCCATGTCGGCGAAGTTGCTGTCCAGTTGCTGTTGGTATTCGTCCCACAGCGGCAGTTGCCAGACGCGGTCTCCGGCTTCTTCGGAGGCCTGTTTCAGTTCGTCGATCAGGGATTCGTCGTTGCCCATGACCGCGCTGGCTTCGTGCCCCAGGGCGATGATGCAGGCGCCGGTCAGGGTGGCGATGTCGACCACCGCGGCCGGTTTGAAGCGTTCGACGTAGGTCAGCGCGTCGCACAGGATCAGGCGGCCCTCGGCGTCGGTGTTGAGGATTTCGATGGTTTGTCCCGACAGGCTGGTGACGATATCGCCGGGCTTGCTGGCGTCGCCATCGGGCAGGTTCTCTGCCGAGGGCACCACGCCGATGACGTTCAGCGGGAGTTCCATCTCGAGGCAGGCCTGAAGGGTGCCGAATACGCTGGCGGCGCCACACATGTCGTATTTCATCTCGTCCATCTGGGCGGAGGGTTTGATCGAGATGCCGCCGGCATCGAAGGTGACGCCTTTTCCGACCAGGACCACTGGTTTCTGTCCGGCCTTGCCGCCCTTGTACTCCATGATGATGAAACGCGCGGGCTGACGGCTGCCACGCGCCACGGAAAGCAGCGCGCCCATGCCGAGTTTCTTCATTGCGGCTTCATCGAGTACGCGCACCTTGAGTCCGCCGGCCTGGCGACCCATCGCGCGCGCTTTGCTGGCGAGGTATTTCGGGGTGCAGAGGTTGCCTGGCAGGTTGCCGAGATCCCGGGTCAGGCTCATGCCGTTGCCGATGGCCCGACCTTGTTCGATTCCGATGCGCGCGTCCTTGGTTTCCGCGCGCGAGGCGGTCAACAGGATGACCTTCTTCAGCGGATGGCGCGGCGCCTTGGCATCGCTTTTGCATTGGTTGAAATGGTAGCCGGCATCGATCGCGGCGATGGCGATGTCGCGCGCCAGCGTGGTGGCGTCTCCGTTTTGTATCCATCCCGCGGTAGAGAGGGTGGCGCTGGTCGCCTTGCTGCGCTCGACGGCGCCGAATGCGCTTGCCAGCGCGTCACGCTGCTTGGCGCGGTTCCATTCCTCCGGCTCGCCAAGGCTCAACAGCAATACGCGTTCGGCTTGCGCGCCGGGCAGGTCGTAGAGCATCTGGATGCCGCCGCAGTCCTCGCTCAGGTCTCCTTTCTTCAGGATCGCGCTCAGGGCGCCGTCGCCGGCCTTGTCGATGGTGGCGGCGGCGCCGTCGAGCCGGGTCCGATCAGCGATCGGTACGATCAGACAGGGGGTTTTCGCTGTCGAAAGGTCGCCTTGCTTGACCTGAAATTGCATAATGGTCCTCCTTTTTATCGCCGGCCGCATGGATTTCGCTGAAGTCTATCACCCCTCATGAGCATCATCGACCGCTATATCTTTCGTGAAATCCTGAAGATCTTTCTCGCTGTGCTCGGGCTCTTGTTGTTGGTGCTGTTCGCGAACACCTTTATCCGTTTTCTCGGGTCGGTGGCGGAGGGCGCGATCTCCAATGCGGTGGTATGGAAGCTGGTCGGGCTGGAGATGTCGCGTCTCAGCGGGGTATTGATCCCGCCGGCGTATTTCGTCGCGGTGCTGTTCGCGCTGGGGCGCATGTACCGTGACAACGAGATGATGATCCTGTGCGCCAGCGGCGTCGGGCCCTGGCGGGTGTTTCGCGCGGTGGCGGTCGGCGGCCTGGTGCTGGCCTTGCTGGTGGCCTGGCTGGTGATGTCGGTGCTGCCTCGCGCCACCCTGGCGATCGAGGTGATCAAGAAAAACCAGGAAGACGCGGCGGCATTGGTCGGCCTGGGCGCGGGGCGTTTCAACGAGTTCGAGGACGGTAACCTGGTGGTCTACCTCGGCGAGTTGTCGGAGGACAGCGGGGTGATTCGCAACATCTTCGCGCAGACCCGTGAAAGGGGTCGGCCCGGGGTCGTTACCGCGGCCAGCGGACATCTGTTGACCAATCAGGAGGATGGCGACAGCATCGTCGTGCTGAAGCAGGGGTATCGCTACGAGGGGATTCCCGGCGTGACGGAATTCAACATCGCTCATTTCGCCGAGTATCGCATCCGCTTGCGGCGTTCGCCGAACGAGGCCTATGCCGAGATGCGCGCGCGCCCGACGGGGGAGCTGATGAGCTTGGCATCGCCCTACGCGGCGGCCGAGTTGCAGTATCGTCTGTCGTTTCCGATCGCGATTCTGGTATTCACGGTGCTCAGCATCCCGCTCAGTCGCTCGGTGCCGCGTCAAAGCATGTACGGCCGCCTGCTCGTGGCCTTGCTGGTCTATTTCATCTACATGAATCTGCAAAAGGCCGCGGAGAACTGGATCAAGGAGGGCGTGGTGGCGCCGTGGCCCGGTATCTGGTGGGTGCATCTGTCGTTTCTGCTCTTCGCGGTATTGCTGATCTTGCGGGATTCGGGTCGTTGGCGCCGCTGGTTGCGCGTTCTTCGGGCGGTTCCGGCATGAGGATTCTGCATCGATATCTTTTTCGCAGCGTAATGGTCAGTACGTTGTTCGTGCTGGCCGCGTTGCTGGTGCTGATGGTTTTCATGGCGTTCACCGAGGAACTCGGCGATACCGGGGTCGGCCGCTATGCGGCCGGCGATGCCTTTATCCACAGCCTGTTGCAGGCGCCGGGTTTTCTGTTCGAGATCTTTCCGGTTTCGGCATTGATCGGCAGTCTTCTCGGGCTTGGCTCGCTGGCCAGTCATTCGGAGCTGGTGGCCATGCGCGCGGCCGGCGTTTCGATTGCGCGCATCGTCTGGTCGGTGGTGCGCGCCGGGCTGTGGATGTTGCTGGCGGCGGCGTTGATCGGTGAGTATGTCGCGCCGCCGGCCGAGCGTCTTGCGCGCCAACTGAAGGCCGAGAAGATGAACGATCAGGTGTTGTTGCAATCGAATTTCGGCTTTTGGGCGAAGGACGGTAACGATTTCATCAATATCCGCCGCATTCTGCCTGGAAACCGGCTCGGCGATATCGTGATCTACCGGCTCGACGATGCGCATCGCCTGACCCGCGTCACCCTGGCCGAGCGCGCGGTCTATGACGATTCGCGCTGGCGCCTGGCCGGAGTGCGGTCGATCGCCTTGTCGGAACAGGGCCTGCGGATCGAGCATCGGCCCAGCGTGGCCTGGGAGCTGTTGTTGAAGCCGAACCTGTTGCGCGCGGTGGTGATCGATCCGGTGGCGTTGCCGGTGACCAGCCTGCGCAACTATATCCGCTATCTGAAGGCCAGCGAGCAGGACGCGAAACCGTTCGAGGTGGCCTTCTGGAGCCGGATCACGACGCCGCTGGTCACCGTCGTGATGCTGGTGCTCGCGGTGCCGTTCGTATTCGGCAGTCTGCGTTCCACCGGGATCGGCCAGCGGCTGTTCTTCGGGATTCTCATCGGCCTGGCGTTCTATACACTGAACCGGGCCTTCGCGTTCATTGCGCTGGTCTATGATCTGAATACGCCGTTGACGGTGATGTTTCCGAGCCTGTTGGTGTTTCTGTGGGCGTTGTGGCTGCTGAAGAGGGCACGGTGACCGCCAGGGCGATCGCGCTTAAATGCCATTGACCCGACAGGGCGCAGGCCCGATCAAGCGAGCGGATCGGGCGACAGCGCCAAGCCTTTGAAATCAGGGAACATCAAGCGAAGTTAAGCGCGCTCGCCCTGCGGTGGCCGCCGGCGGGCGGTCCCCCCTGCCCGACAGTCTGTTATGATACGCGGTCGTTGAACCGGCTTTCGGACGAGAATATGAGTGAGAACAGCGTAGAGCAGGATGTCATGATGGTGATGCGCAAGGTGCTGGCGTCGATCATCAAGGACACCACCCCACAGCCGGGCATGCGTCATCCCTTGTCGGACCGCACGATCCAGGATATCCGCAAGTGCCTGCAATTGATCTCCGCGCGGGAGCGTGAACTGGCCGATGCCCAGGGACGCGCGGTCGAGAAGCCTTATTACGTCGATGAGCCGCCCAAGGCGCGCGTGGTCTCGATCGATTCGATCGAGCGCCCGGGCAACAAGAAGGACGACTGATTCCCGCCCGTTGCCATCACTGGAGTTGAGCGATTAGCGATCCCATCATCATTGCCCGTGATCACCACCGCGTCAGTCGCGCGGATATCTCCGACAACGCGTTGCGCGTGTTGAACCGCCTGCACCGCAGTGGTTTTCAGGCCTACCTGGTCGGTGGTGGGGTGCGCGACCTGCTGCTGGGACACAAGCCGAAGGATTTCGATGTCGCCACCGATGCCACGCCGGAACAGGTGCGCGGCATTTTCCGCAATTGTCGCCTGATCGGGCGGCGCTTTCGCCTGGCCCATGTGATCTATGGGCGCGACATCATCGAGGTGGCGACCTTTCGTGGCGCGCACAAGGAGAGCTTGCCGCAAACCGACAACGGCATGCTGATGCGGGACAATGTCTGGGGCACGCTGGAGGAGGACGCCGAGCGCAGGGATTTCAGCGTCAACGCGTTGTATTACAATATCGCCGATTTTTCCATCGTCGACTATGTCGGCGGGATGCGTGATCTGGAAAACCGCATGCTGCGCCTGCTGGGCGATCCGGAAACCCGTTACCGCGAGGATCCGGTGCGCATGCTGCGCGCGATCCGCTTCGCCGCGAAGCTGGACTTCGATATCGATCCGGAAGCCGATGATCCGATCCCGGAGCTGGCTTACCTGCTCGACGACGTGCCCGCCGCGCGCCTGTTCGAGGAGGTGCTGAAGCTGTTCATGGGCGGATACGGTGAGGTGGTCTACGATCTGTTGCGGGATTACGAACTGTTCGGGCGTCTTTTCCCGGCGACCGCTCGCGCCTTGGAGACGGCGCCGGAAAGCGCTTCACGGTTGTTGTTCCATGGCATCGTGAACACCGACAAGCGGGTGCTCTACGGTCGCCCGGTAACGCCCGGTTTCCTTTTCGCCGTGTTGCTGTGGGAGCCGGTGCGCCAGCTCGCCGAGCGTTATCGGGCGGGTGGCGAGGAGGCCGTGGTCGCGGTCCAGCAGGCCTCGTCCGAGGTGGTTTCGGAGCAGGTCCGGCGGGTTTCGATTCCCCGCCGTTTCTCGACCATGAGTCGCGAGATCTGGCATCTGCAACCGCGTTTCCACGCCACAGCGGGCAAGCGCCCGCAACGGCTTGCCAGCCATCCTCGTTTTCGCGCCGCCTATGATTTTCTGCAACTGCGCGCCTTGGCCGGCGAGGTGGATCCGGCGCTGGTCGAGTGGTGGCGATCGTACTACGAGGCCAGCGACAGCGTGCACGGCGAGGCCGAGCCGAGGCGCAGGCGGCGTCCGAGACGGCGGCGGCGCGGGCCGCCGAAGAGCGGCGGCGCGGCGCAATGACGACGGCCTACATCGGCCTGGGTTCCAATCTCGAACAGCCGACGGCGCAGCTCGACCGCGCGCTTGATGCCTTGCGGGCGTTGCCCGGGAGTCGGGTCGGGCAGGTCTCGCGTTACTATCGGAATCCGCCGATGGGTCCGGCGCAGCCGGACTTCGTCAATGCCGTCGCGCAACTCGAAACGATGCTCGAGCCTCTTGCGTTGCTCGACGCCCTTCAGGCCATCGAGCAGAACCAGGGGCGCGTGCGCGCGCGGCGCTGGGGACCGCGCACGCTGGATCTCGACCTGTTGCTGTACGGCAGCCAGCGTATCGAGCTGCCGCGCTTGCGTGTGCCGCACCCGGGCCTGCCGCGACGCGCCTTCGTGCTCCAGCCGCTGGCCGAATTGGCGCCGGATCTGCGGATTCCCGGCCACGGCGATATCGCCGCCTTGCTGGAGCGCGTCGATTGTTCGGCGTTGCGGCCGCTTTCCTGACCCGATGCCCGACGGAGCTGTCCGATGTCCGCCATCACCCTGACCGATCTGAACCAATGCAAGGCGCGCGGCGAGAAGATCGCGGTATTGACGAGCTACGACGCCAGCTTCACGACGCGCATCGAACAGGCGGGCGCCGAGGTCATTCTCGTCGGCGATTCGCTCGGCATGGTGGTGCAGGGGCACGAGAGCACCCTGCCGGTGACGATGGACGACATGGTCTACCATTGCCGCAACGTCGCCCGCGCCCGCGCCCGGGCCTTTCTGATCGCCGACATGCCCTTCATGAGCTACGCTTCGCCGCGGCAGGCGCTCGACAACGCCGGTCGCCTGATGCAGGAGGGCTTCGCCCATATGGTCAAGCTCGAGGGTGGACGGGTGCAGATCGAGACCGTGCGCCGCCTGGCCGAGCACGCCATCCCGGTTTGCGCCCATCTCGGCCTGACGCCGCAATCGGTGCATCAGCTCGGCGGCTTCCGGGTTCAGGGGCGCGGCTCGGCGGCGGCGCGCGCGATCCTCGATGACGCGGTCGCGCTGCAATGCGCCGGCGCCCAGATGTTGGTGCTCGAATGCGTGCCCGGCGGGCTTGGGAAAGCCGTCAGCGAGCGGCTCGATATCCCGGTGATCGGGATCGGCGCCGGCCCCGATTGCGACGGTCAGGTGCTGGTGGTCTACGACCTGCTGGGTCTCAGCATCGGCCCCACGCCGCGTTTCGTGCGCAACTTCCTGGCCGCGGGCGGATCCGTGCAACAGGCGTTGGACGACTATGTCGCGGCGGTCAAGTCCGGCGACTTTCCGAGCGCCGAAGAGAGCTATCCATGATCTGCGCCGAAACCCCGGACGCGCTGCGCGAAGCCGCCGATGCGTGGCGGCGGGCCGGCGAGCGCATCGCCTTCGTACCGACCATGGGCAACCTGCACGCGGGTCACATGGCCTTGGTCACGCGCGCGCGCGAGCTGGCCGCGCGGGTCGTCGTCAGCATCTTCGTCAACCCGCTGCAATTCGATCGCGCCGATGACCTGGCGCGTTATCCGCGCACCCTCGCGGACGACGAGGCGCGGCTGCGCGCCGCCGGCGTCGACGCGCTCTACCTGCCCGACGAGGCGACGATGTACCCCCAGGGGCGGGCAGGCCAGACCCGGGTCCATGTGCCGGTGCTCTCGGAGCTGCTGTGCGGCGCCTCGCGACCGGGCCACTTCGACGGCGTCGCCACCGTGGTCTGCAAGCTTTTCCATCAGGTCCGTCCCGATCTCGCGTTGTTCGGCGAGAAGGATTGGCAACAGCTGGTCATCATCCGCAAGATGGTGGCCGATCTCGATCTCCCGGTCGAGATCGTCGGCGTGCCGACGGTGCGCGAAGCGGACGGCCTGGCGATGAGCTCGCGCAATGGCTACCTGAACGCGTCCGAGCGGCCGCGCGCCGCCGCCATCCATCGAGCCCTGCGCCAGGGCGCGGACTGGCTGCGCGCCGGCGAGCGCGACTATGAAGGCATCGCCGCGCGCCTTGCCCGCCAGATCGAAGCGGCCGGCTTGCGCGTCGACTACCTTGAGATCCGTCGTCCCGACCTCGGCGTGGCTTCGCGCGACGATCGCGACTGGGTCATCCTCGCGGCCGCGTGGCTCGGCAAGGCGCGCCTGATCGATAATCTGCGTGTGCGCGCCTGAGATTTTGCGCGCCGGGGAGAAGATTTCGGGTGAATGTGCAATTCAGGCTTGCAAGAATCGGGTCATGGCTATAAGATACGCTCCGTCGATGCGGGGTGGAGCAGTCTGGCAGCTCGTCGGGCTCATAACCCGAAGGTCGTAGGTTCAAATCCTGCCCCCGCTACCAAATTCGATCGACGCTGCCGCGCAGGCTGTTGTCGAGATGTCTCGAAGCCCTTGCCATGAGCTGCCGGCACGGGTTTCAGGGCCGTTCTTTCATCGAGAAGCCCCGAGCATCGGGGCTTTTTGTTATGTCCGGCGCGCCGGACGCAAAAAAATGGGCCTGATGGCCCATTTTTTGTTTGTGGAAGAAAAACATGAGTAGCGATCTTGAACGCTTGGTTCGCGATACCGTCGAATCGATGCGCTACGAGTTCGTCGGCGTCGAGCTGTCGTCGCGGGCCAAGACCGGCGTGCTGCTGCGTGTCTATATCGACAAAGAAGGCGGTGTCGACGTGGAGGACTGCGCCCGCGTCAGCCGCCAGTTGAGCGCGGTGCTGGATGTCGAAGACCCGATCGCCGGGCGTTACCGCCTGGAGGTTTCGTCGCCGGGCTTGGATCGCCCGTTGTTCGAGAAAGCGCATTTCGAGCGCTTTGCCGGTCATCGGATCAAGCTGGTGTTGTCGGCTCCGCTGGAGGGGCAACGAAATTTCAAGGGTGTATTGCGCGGCGTTGAAGACGACGAGGTCATATTGGATCTGGAGGACGAGCAGTTGGTCGTGCCGATCGGCGATATCGCCGCGGCGCGGTTGATACCTGAATTCCAGGGGCGGGGAGGTTCGCGATGAGTAAAGAGATTCTGATGGTGGTGGAGGCGGTCTCCAACGAGAAGGCCGTGGACAAAGAGATCATCTTCGAGGCCATCGAGGCCGCATTGGCCTCGGCCACGCGCAAGAAACATGGCGCCGATATCGCGGTGCGCGTGCGGATCGACCGCGAGACCGGCGAGTACGATACCTTCCGTCGCTGGGAGGTGGTCGAGGTGCCGGAGGGCGAGATGCTCGAGAACCCGGTCGCGCAGATCACCCTGGAGGCGGCGCGCGCGCTCGATGAAAACCTCAATCCCGGCGATTTCCTCGAGGAGCCGATCGAATCGATCGCCTTTGGCCGCATCGCCGCGCAGACCGCCAAGCAGGTCATCGTCCAGAAGGTGCGCGAGGCCGAGCGCGCCAAGGTCGCCGAGGCCTATAAAGACCGCGTCGGCGAGCTGATCACCGGCATCGTCAAGCGCGTCGACCGCGGCAACGTGATTCTCGATCTGGGCGGCAACGCCGATGCCCTGATCCCGCGCGAGGAGATGATCCCGCGCGAGCCGGCGCGCGTCGGCGACCGCATCCGCGGCTATCTGTTCGACATCCGTCCCGAGAACCGCGGTCCGCAGCTGTTCGTCAGCCGCACGCGGCCGGAGCTGATCATCGAGCTGTTCAAGCTCGAGGTGCCGGAGGTCGGCGAGGGCCTGATTCAGATCCTCGGCGCGGCGCGCGACCCGGGGCAGCGCGCCAAGATCTCGGTGTACACCGAGGATCCGCGCATCGACCCGGTCGGCGCCTGCGTCGGCATGCGCGGCTCGCGCGTGCAGGCGGTCTCCAACGAGCTCGCCGGCGAGCGTGTGGATATCATCCCCTGGGACGAGGATCCGGCGCGCTTTGTGATCAACGCGATGGCACCGGCCGACGTGGTTTCGATCGTCGTCGATGAGGACAATCACGCGATGGATATCGCCGTTGCCACCGAGAACCTGTCGCAGGCGATCGGTCGCGGCGGTCAGAACGTCCGCCTCGCGAGCCAGCTCACCGGCTGGGAGCTGAACGTCATGGACGAGGCCGAGGCCGCCGAGAAGGGCGAGGCCGAGGCGCGCGAGATCGGTGAACGCTTCATGAACGATCTTGGTGTCGATGAGGAAGTCGCGATGATCCTGATTCAGGAAGGCTTCACCAGCATCGACGAGGTGGCCTATGTGCCGCGCCAAGAGATGTTGCAGATCGAGGAGTTCGACGAGGAGATCGTCGATGAATTGCGCAACCGCGCGAAGGACGTGCTGTTGACCCGCGCGATCGCCGAGGAGGAGCAACTGGGCTCCGCCCAGCCGGCGGACGACCTGCTGGCGATGGAGGGCATGGACGAGACCACCGCGCGCCGCCTCGCCGCCGCCGGCATCGTCACGATGGAGGATCTTGCCGAACAGTCGGTCGACGAGCTGCTCGAGATCGAGGGCATGGACGAGAAGCGTGCCGGCGCCCTGATCATGAAGGCGCGCGAACCATGGTTTGCAGACGAGAATCAGGACTAACTGGCTGGAGGTAACGTCCCAATGAGTGATGTAACGGTAAAGAAACTCGCGGAAGACGTCGGGACTTCAGTCGATGGCCTGCTTGCGCAACTGAAGGAGGCGGGCATCGAGAAGCGCGCCGCCGACGACCCGATCAGCAAAGAAGAGAAGCTCGCTCTGCTCGAGCATCTGCGTTCCACGCACGGCGATGCCGCGCCGAAGAAGGTCACGCTGCGGCGCAAGTCGGTCGGCGAGATCAAGCTCCCGGGCGGCGGTTCGCGCGCCAACCCGCGCGCGGCGAAAACGGTGCGCGTCGAGGTGCGCAAGAAGCGCACCTATGTGAAGCGCGGCGCCGAGACCGAGAAGGCGGTGCCGAAGGAAGCGCTGGACGAGGCCGAGAAAGCGCGTCTGGCGCTGGAAGAGGCCAAGGCGCGCCAGAAGCAGCTCGAGGAAGAGGCCGCCGCGCGCCGTGCCGCCGAGGAGGCGCGCCGGCGCGAGGAAGAAGAAAGCCGCAAGGAGATCGAGGAACGCAAGGCCGCCGAGGAAGCCGCGCGCAAGGAGGCCGAGGAGGCCGCGCGCCGCGAGAAGGAGGCCCGCGAGGCCGCCGAGAAGGCGCGTGTCGAAGCCGAGGCCCGCGCCGCCAAGCCCGCCGCCGGCAAGGCCGCGCCGGCGCGCAAGAAAGAGAAACCGGCGCGTAAGTCCGGCGGTGGCCGTGGCGAGCTGCATGTGCGTTCGGACCGCTCCGGACGGCGTCGCAAGACCCCGCGGGGCGGTCGCCGCCAGGCGGTCAACCTGCCCGAGACCCAGCACGGCTTCCAGAAGCCGACCGCGCCCGTGGTGCGCGAGGTCGAGATCCCGGAGGCGATCTCGGTCGGCGAGCTCGCGCAACGCATGTCGACCAAGGCGCCCGAGGTCATCAAGACCCTGATGGGAATGGGCATGATGGTCACCATCAACCAGGTGCTGGACCGCGATACCGCGACCCTGGTGGTCGAGGAGATGGGCCACAAACCGGTCGAGGAGAAGGTCCGGGACATCGAGACCGAGCTCGTCTCGGATGTCGAAGAGATCGACGGCGAGGCCGAACCGCGTCCGCCGGTGGTCACCATCATGGGCCATGTCGACCACGGCAAGACCTCGTTGCTCGATTACATTCGCAAGAGCCGCGTCACCGCCGGCGAGGCCGGCGGCATCACCCAGCACATCGGCGCCTATCACGTCGACACCGGGCACGGCAGCATGACCTTCCTCGACACCCCGGGTCATGCCGCCTTCTCGGCGATGCGCGCGCGCGGCGCCAAGGTCACTGATATCGTCATCCTGGTGGTGGCCGCCGATGACGGCGTGATGCCGCAGACCATCGAGGCGATCCAGCACGCCAAGGCGGCCGATGTGCCGATGATCGTCGCGGTGAACAAGATCGACAAGCCCGAGGCGCAGCCCGATCGGGTGATGAACGAGCTGGTCGCGCAGGAGGTCGTGCCCGAGGAATGGGGTGGCGACACCCAGTTCATCCAGGTCTCGGCGGTCACCGGCGAGGGTGTCGAGGAGCTGCTCGACGCAATCCTGCTGCAATCCGAGATCCTCGAGCTGAAAGCGGTGCGCGAGGGACCGGCGCGCGGCACCATCATCGAATCCAGCCTCGACAAGGGGCGCGGCGCGGTGGCCACCGTGCTGGTGCAGTCCGGCACCCTGAAGCGGGGCGATTCGCTGGTCTCCGGCATCGAATACGGCCGTGTGCGCGCGATGTTCAACGAGCACGGCAAACAGGTGAAGGAAGCCGGGCCGTCGATCCCGGTACAGGTGCTTGGCTTGTCCGGCGCGCCGAACGCCGGGGACGACGCGGTCGTGGTGCCGAACGAGCGCAAGGCGCGCGAGCTCGCCGAGCACCGTCGCGAGCAACACCGCGACAAGCGGCTGGCGGCGCAGAAGGCGGCGAAGCTCGAGGAGCTGTTCTCAAGCATGGGCAAGGAAGACGTGCTCGATGTCAATCTGATCGTCAAGGCCGACGTGCAGGGCTCGGTCGAGGCGATCCGCGATTCGCTGGTCAAGCTCTCGAACGAGCATGTGCGCGTCAAGGTGGTCGGCTCCGGGGTCGGCGGCATCAACGAATCCGATGTCAGCCTCGCCGCCGCGGCCAACGCGATTCTCATCGGCTTCAATGTCCGCGCCGATGCCACCGCGCGTCAGCAGGTCGAGGAGCAGGGCCTCGACATGCGCTACTACAGCATCATCTACGAGATCATCGACGATGTGCGCAAGGCCATCAGCGGCATGCTCGAACCGGAGATCCGCGAGCAGATCATCGGCCTGGCCGAGGTGCGCGACGTATTCCGCAGTTCCAAGCTCGGCGCCGTTGCCGGCTGCATCGTCGTCGACGGCGTGGTGCGGCGCAGCGCGCCGATCCGCGTGCTGCGCGACAACGTGGTGATCTTCGAGGGCGAGCTGGAATCGTTGCGCCGCTTCAAGGACGATGTGCAAGAGGTCCAGGCCGGCACCGAGTGCGGCATCGGCGTGAAAAACTACAACGATATCAAGCCGGGAGACCAGATCGAGGTCTTCGAGCGTGTCGAAGTGGCGCGCGAGATCTGAGCCATGGCGCGGGAGTTCAAGCGCGCCGACCGCGTCGGCGCGGAACTGCGGCGCGAGCTCGCCGAGTTGATGCGCGGGATCGAGCAAGAGCGGCCGGAGATCGGCATGGTCACCATCCAGGAAGCGCGCGTGAGCCGCGACATCGCCCATGCGCGCGTGTTCTTCACGCGGATGGGCGGCGCGCTGGAGCCCGTTCAGGCCGAGTTTCTGCTCAACGAATTCGCCGGTCGGCTGCGCCATGAGCTCGGTCAGCGCATGCGCATGCGCAGCGTGCCGGCGCTGAAATTCGTCTACGACACCTCGATCGAGCGCGGCGCGCATCTCTCCGCCTTGATCGACGAGGTGGTTCCCAAACCTTCATCCAACGACAACGAGGACGACTAATGGCCCGCCGTCGCCGTCCCTCCGGCCGCAACATCAGCGGCATCCTGTTGCTCGACAAACCGGTCGGGATCACCTCGAACGCCGCGTTGCAGACCGTGAAGCACTGCTATCGCGCGCGCAAGGCCGGCCACACCGGCAGCCTGGATCCGCTCGCCTCCGGCCTGCTGCCGATCTGCCTTGGCGAGGCCACCAAGCTGTCGGCCTTTCTGCTCGATGCCGACAAGCGCTACTGGGTGCGCGTGCGGCTCGGCGAGAAGACCACCACCGCCGACGCCGAGGGCGAGATCATCGAAAGCCGCCCGATCGACGGCATCGACGAGCAGGCCATCCGCAACGTATTGCCGGATTTCCGCGGTGAGATCCAGCAACTGCCGCCGATGTATTCGGCGGTGAAGCACAAGGGCGAGCGCCTCTATGACATTGCGCGCCGTGGTGAAGAGGTCGAGCGCGAGCCGCGCACCATCCATATCCACGAGCTCGAACTCGTAGGCTGCGAGCTGCCCGAGTTTGAACTCGAGGTCGCCTGCACCAAGGGCACCTATGTGCGCACCCTGGCCGAGGACATCGGCGAGCGGCTCGGTTGCGGCGCGCATGTCGTCGGCTTGCGTCGCACCGGCGTCGGCCCCTATGGCGAGGCGGATCTGCATACCCTGGATGAGATCGAACGCCAGGCCGAGGAGCGCGACCACTTCGCCGGGCTGGACGCCAAGCTGCTGCCGCTGGACAGCGCGCTCGGCGGCTGGCCGGAGATCCGCCTGAACAAGGACATGGCCTTCTACATCCGTCAGGGCCAACCGGTGCTGGTGCCGAAGGCGCCGCTGGAGGGTTGGGTGCGGCTGTACTCCGGGCAAGAATTCCTCGGCGTCGGCGAGGTCCTGGACGACGGTCGTATCGCGCCGCGACGCCTGCTCGCCCAGGCATCTCCCCATTCTTAGCCCGGAAAATTCATGGGCGACGAGTAGATACTTTCCCAC
>Ga0256832_1001410_pt1 | contig 16214 bp, 14 predicted proteins | sample 134614metaG_FD_190534 | JGI IMG/M metagenome (GOLD analysis project Ga0256832, IMG submission 190534) | Hydrothermal vent microbial communities from Lau Basin, Pacific Ocean - 134-614 | ecosystem: Environmental > Aquatic > Marine > Hydrothermal vents | place: Pacific Ocean: Lau Basin | collected...
ACAGCCTTCAAACATCGAAACAAACTCATCCGATCCGGCACCCACCCCGCCGCCGGCCAAACCCGACAAAAACGAATCCCCAAAAGTCGAAGAACCGCCGGCCGGATACGATGACAGCACCGCAAATCAGTCCCCCGCCGGCACCCATAAACCCGATCCGGCACCCACCCCGCCGCCGGCCAAACCCGACAAAAACCTCCAGCCAACTGTCCGGATATCCACTGCCGAATCCGATGACAAACCCGCAAACCCGGCCGCCGACGCGACAAACGGCCATTCGGATGCCGCCACTGACTTAAACGCCTGGACGCTGGATGCATTCGGAAAACTAGCTGAAGCGGATTGGAACGCCCGCAAACAGAACACGGCCCAGCTTGATGAGGAGAGTTTACAACGCGCCTGGAAAGCCTATCTCGAAAATAAGACGAAGCCTACATCAAGTGTCCGCCAGGTGATGGATCGCGTCAAACTCTCCATCGAAGGCCACGTCATCCACGTACGCATCGGTATGCGCTTTGACGAGCGCACCATCCGGGAAGAAACCGGACTGATGGATTTCCTGCGACAGGAACTCAACAGCGATCAACTCAGCCTGCTCTTTGAGCTGGACCCCAAACTGGCCCCCAAAGAAGAGGAAAGTGCCAAAAAGAAGACGCTGACAAAGAGAGAGAAATTTGACTTGATCAAACAAGCCAATCCCGAGATTGATAACTTACTCGCCCGCTTCGGCGCCAAAATCGTGGATTGATGCACAATTCGGGCCTTCGGGTACAATTTTTGCCCCGATTCTCCGCTTATCAAGTCCAAATACCTCGCCCCCGCGAAAGGCATGATACATGCAGCTATTTGGTAAAAATATACTACTTCCCGGCGCCGTAATGCTTTGCAGCGCCGTTTTTGCCGTTGCTGCCGCCGCTCAACAAAAAAAACAACCCAACATCGTCCCCAATCCCGGATTCGAAGAATATCAAAGCTATCCCATCGGATGGTCTTATACCAACCGGTTTTTCTCCAGTGTCATGAAGCATTGGTTCTCCCCTACCCTGACCTCGCCGGATATCTTTGGCCCCGATGTCATCGTCCCCGAACCCTGGCGTCAGAAAGGTTTCGGTGAAATGAAAGCCGCCCAGGGCCAATCCTATGTCGGCATCACAACCTACGGATGCGACTCGGAAAAGCCCCACTGCCGCGAATACATCGAAATCCAGCTCAAAGAGCCGCTCGTCCCCGGCCAGACCTACATGTTTTCCATCAAAGCTGCCAAACTCCCCAACAGCAGCTATGTCAACAATCTGGGCGTGGCCTTCTCCGAAGAACGCGTCTTTCACAAGGACGAAGAAGTCATCCGCCTCAGACCGGCTATCAACTTCAACAGGTTATTGCTGGCCTCTGACGAATGGCATGACCTGCGCGCCAAGTTCAAAGCCACCATCCCGGCACGATATATGATTATCGGCAATTTTTTCGACGACAGGCAAACCCAACACGAACCATCCCCCCTGGGTTTCGGCTATTTTCTCCTCGACATGGTCAAGCTCTACAAAACACCACCGATACGACCCGTACCCAAGGACCCCAACGACCTGGCTGAAACAGTCATCGCCGCCGGCCGACGGATCGCCCTGCACCGGATTTATTTTGATTTTGACAAATGGAACATCCATCCGGCCTCCCAAAAACAACTCGACCAGCTGGTCGCCATCCTGACCTTTGACCCCTCCATGGAAATCGAAATCATCGGCCATACCGATATTGTCGGCAGCGAAGCCTATAATCTACAGCTATCCCAAAAGCGCGCCAACGCCGTAAAGCATTATCTTGCGGCCCACGGTATAGACGAGGCGCGCCTTTCGACCAGTGGCAAAGGGAGTACCGAACCTATCGCCACCAACGAAACCGAGCAAGGCCGCCGGCTCAACCGCCGCATCGAGATCCGGATCCTAAAAATGTCGCAAGATGCTTTTAAGCTTTCAGACGTCGAAGCTACCCGAAGCGGGATGTGATGAAGCCGGCCGCGGCTGCCTGGCCGGGCCCGTATTCGCCGCCGCCGTCATCCTGCCCCCGCATTTTGCCCATCCGCTACTGCGCGACTCCAAACAACTGACCGAAAAACAACGGCTCACCCTCAAAGCTTACATTGAAGAAAACGCCGTCGCCTACGCCGTGGCACAGGCCACACCGGATGAGATTGACCAAATCAATATCCTGCAGGCCTCCCTCCTGGCTATGCATCGCGCCCTGGACCGCCTGACCGTTCGCCCGCGATTCATCATCGTGGATGGCAATAAATTCAACCGCTACCGGGATATCCCCCACGCTTGCATCATCGGGGGCGATGCACAATACGCGTCCATCGCCACTGCCTCCATCCTGGCCAAGACCTATCGCGATGCATATATGCGGGAAGCGGCCACGCGCTATCCACAATATGACTGGCACGCCAACAAAGGCTATCCCACCGCCCGCCACCGCGAAGCCATCCGCCGACACGGGCCCAGCCCCCTTCACCGGCAGTCCTTCACCTTGCTGAAAGAGTGACAATGCCGGCGTAGAGACAGATGGCGATCTGTCTCTACGCCAGGTAACTGTTTAGGTACCCGCTGTTTTTGCGCTAAAAACAGGAGCACCTAAACAGTTACTACACCAGCATCTTAATCACCATCACGGCCAGCATCAAGACCAACAGGCGATAAGCCCATACATCCGCGCGCGGATGCAGGCTGCCGAATCGCGCAGCCAGCCAGCCACCCAGCGCCTGCCCCGTGCCGATGAACAGTCCGGTACGCCAATGCACCATTCCTTTGGCAACAAAAACGGCCAGGCTGACCGTCGTCAAGACCGCCACCACAAAAACTTTCAGAGCATTGGCGCGAATGAGATCCACACCCCGGCCCAAAACCATCAGGGCAAGAAAAAACACGCCCATTCCCATTTGGATAAAGCCGGAATATACGCCCAATAAAAAGAAACCGGGATACAGCAGCCAGGCAGGCAGGCGGCTATCAGCGTGGTTTTGTTGCAGCCACCGGCGTGGCTGCAACAAAACCACTATCAGCATGAGCACCATCAAGGCGTGAAAAATGCGGGCAAAGGCCACTTGTCCGATTTGGATCGCCAGCCAGATGCCGATCGAAGCCCCGGCAAAGAGAAGCACCAGCATCGTGCGCCTGCCGGCCAACGACAATTTGCCGTGCCGGTAAAACGTGTAGCTGCCAATATAGGTCTGCATCAAGACGCCTACGCGGTTGGTCGCATTGGCCACCGGTCCGGGCAGCCCCAGCACCTCCGTCATCAGCCCCAGCGTAATGGCCGACCCACTCCCGGCCAGCGTATTGATGATGCCGGCCACAAAGCCACCTGCGACCGCCAGCGCATCAGTCGTCCACACTTTGACACAATTCGATCAAGACAGAGTGGCAAGACTTGGGATGGACAAAGCAGATCAGCTTGTTGTCCGCCCCCCGCTTGGGTTCCTCATTCAGCAGTCGAAACCCCGCCCGCCGAAGGCGGGCCATCTCTTCCCTGATATCCTCCACTTCAAAAGCGATGTGATGCATGCCTTCGCCGCGTTTGTCCAAAAAACGGTGGATGGCGCTACTTTCCGAAAGCGGGTAAAGCAGTTCAATTTTGGTCCCACCGGCCTGAAAAAAGGAAGTAAGGACTTGTTCACTTTCGACCGTTTCCCGCTTGTAAGCACCCACGCCCAGCAGAGCTTCATAGACGGCCTCGGCACGCGCCAGGTCACGCACGGCAATCCCGATATGTTCTACGCGTTTGACCATGCAAGCAAAACGGGCAGACCGACCAATTGTTCGGGCTGCCACCCGATACATCGTCCTTCCCGGGTCGGGCCAAAAGTCGTATGTTTGTGACAATGGGAGACGTGAAACCAAAAAAAGTACTGGTCATCCGGTTTAGCTCCATCGGAGATATCGTGCTCACCACGCCGGTAATACGCGGACTGCGCCGGCAACTCGGCGCGGAAGTGCATGTCCTGACCAAGGAAGCCTACCGCGATATGATGGCCGCCAATCCCTACGTCTCCCGCGTGATCACACTCCAAAAGCGACTCGCCGACGTCACCACGAAACTCAAACGGGAGCGGTACGATCTCGTCGTGGACTTGCACCACAATCTCCGTTCGCTCCTCGTCAAGATGGCGCTCAAGCGGCCGGCGGTGAGCTTCCGCAAGCTGAATCCGGAGAAGTGGCTGCTGACCCAGTGGAAAATCAACCGTTTGCCGGACGTGCATATCGTGGACCGGTATCTGGACACCGTGCGCCCGTTCGGTGTCCGCAATGACGGACAAGGCCTGGACTTCTTCATCCCACCGGAACGCCGGTGGGATGCGTCCGGGATACGAAGCTTCTTCCCCAATACAAAGGACGAGCGCCCGCTGCTCACCATCGCTGTCGGAGCGGCCTTGCAGACCAAGCGCATCCCCAACAATAAGCTGGCCACCGTAGCCCAACTGTGGCCGGGGCCGGTAGCCCTCTTGGGCGGACCGGCCGAACGGGAGGACGGCGCATACATTGCACGCAAGAGCGGGCGCGATGATGTGATCAATTTTTGCGGCGAGACAGACTTGTTTCAGTCGGCCTCCCTCATCGCCCATTCCCATAAACTGCTGACACCTGATACCGGCATGATGCACATTGCGGCGGCACTCGGCACCCCGACGGTATCGGTCTGGGGCAATACGGTGCCGGCCTTCGGGATGACACCCTACCCGCCTTCGGATATCCACAGGATCATCGAAATAAAAGCGCTGTCCTGTCGTCCCTGCTCCAAGATCGGGTACAACGAATGCCCCAAAAAGCACTTCCGCTGCATGCGCGACATCCCCACCGACCAGTTGATCAATGCACTTCTCGATGGCTGACTTCTTCTTTGTCGTAAATCCCCGGGCCGCCAACGGAAAAGTGGGCACCAAAATCTGGCCGCAACTTCGTGCCCGCCTGGAGGCATCCGGCACCAACTTTGACTTTGAGATGACGACCGGGCGGGGAGATGGAATAGAGATTGCGCGCCTTCGGCGCGCGAGGAATTATAAGTGCTATATCGCCGTGGGGGGAGATGGCACCGTCAACGAGATGCTCAACGGCTTGTTGTCGGCGGGAGATACATCACCGCCGGTCGTATCTGTCTTTCCGGTCGGCTCCGGCAATGATTTTGCACGGATGCATCACATCCCGGACCGGATAGACGAGTGGCTCCGTATCTTGCTAGCTTTCAAGACCCGGCGACACAATGCCGGTATCGTGCATTACCATGACGACTCGGGCATCCGGCGACGGCGCTACTTTGTCAATGTGGCGGGCTTGTTTTACGACGCCTTTGTAGTCAAAGCTGTCAACGGGCGCACCAAGCCCATCAATTCCTCTATTCAATATTTGGCAGTGGCCGTCAAAAAGCTATGGGCATACCGGCCCGCCGGGGCGGTCATAGACTGGGACGAGGGCCGGATCAGCGGTCATTTTTATTCTGTAAATATCGGCATTTGCCAATACTCCGGCGGTGGCATGCAATTCGTCCCGCATGCAGACCCATCCGCCACCCAACTGGCCGTCACGGTGGCCCGCCGGATGCATCCGCTCCGGGTCTTGCTCTCCACACCTTATTTCTACAATGGCAAGGTAGCGCGGCACCGGCGGGTGGATTGCTTCCACACGGAGAAACTATCCATTAGGCCCACGGACGGCGCTGTCCATCTGGAGACGGACGGTGAGTTTATCGGTTATGCGCCCTGCCGGTTTGAATTGGCCCGGGATGCCTTCCGGCTGGTCGTGCCGTAATCGGGATGGACTTAGGTATTGCCGTCCCGCAATTACTTACCCAAAGGGCGGGGCCGCAAAACCGTCCCGCACATACTTGCCCACCAAAGCGGAGTGATATAGCGCTCATCTTGCAAAAAGCATAAGCGGAAAGGGGCAAAGCCAAAACCAGGCAAAGCAAGTAAGTGCGGGGCCGAAAAACCGTCCCGCACTTACTTGCCCATAAAAGATAGCAACACACCCCTATCATGCAGCAAGCCTATGCGGAAGGATCAATGCCAAAATCCAGCAAAGCAAGTAAGTGCGGGGAACAAAAAACCAAGCGGCATCACGCCTTCGATGCCGCCGACAAGACTTCCTTGAGAAACCGGCCGGTATAGGATTCCTTTACGGCGGTCAGGCCCTCGGGCGGCCCCTGATACAAGACGCGTCCCCCCTTGTCGCCCCCTTCGGGACCTAGGTCAATGACCCAGTCGGCTGTCTTGATCACTTCCAAGTTGTGTTCGACAATCAAGACGGTATGGCCCATCTCCACCAGGCTGTTGAAGGCCTTGAGCAAGAGCCGGATATCATGAAAATGTAAGCCGGTAGTAGGCTCGTCAAAGATAAACAGGATATGCTCGCCCTTGTATTGGCGCGAAAGAAAGTGAGCCAGTTTGATGCGCTGGGCTTCGCCCCCGGACAAGGTGGACGATGGCTGTCCGAGACTGACATAGCCCAGGCCGACGTCGGCGAGGGGTTTGAGTTTATTGTAAATGGCTTTTTTGTCCTTGAAAAAATCCAGGGCCTCGTCCACTGTCATGGAGAGGATATCAAAGATATTTTTATCCTTGTAGGTGACACTGAGGACTTCTTTTTTGAAGCGCTTGCCCTTACAGGCCTCGCAAGTGAGCCGGATATCTGCCAAAAACTGCATTTCGACGACCTGCTCTCCTTCGCCTTTACACTCTTTACAGCGCCCGCCTTCGACATTGAAAGAGAAGTGCATTGAAGTGAGACCTTTGACCATGGCCATACGCTGGGCCGCCATCAGCTTACGGATGTCGTCATAGGCCTTCATATAAGTGACGGGGTTGGAGCGGGATGATTTGCCGATGGGCTTTTGACCGATCATTTCGACAGCGCTCAATAGCTTCTCATCAAATTCGATGCTGGCGTAGTGGCCGGACTCCAGCTTGGAAAAGATATTGGACTCGTTGAATATGGCCGGATAAAGGATGCGCTTGACCAAAGTGGTCTTGCCGGATCCGGACACGCCGCTCACCACCGTAATAGCTTGCAGGGGGATATCCACATCAATGCCTTTGAGATTGAACTCGGCAGCCCCCCGGAGCTTGATATAGTTGACCGGCTTGCGGCGCAGCTTGGGTACTTCAATGGCCTTGCGCCCGGTCAGGTAGTCCATCGTAAGCGAGGGCCGTTTGCTTTTTAGCGCCCGGTCATACGGCCCGGCAAAGACAATTTCTCCGCCCTGTCTGCCGGCTCCCGGCCCCATATCCACGATAAAGTCGGCCTGCCGGATGACGGCTTCCTCGTGCTCGACAACGAGTACCGTATTGCCCAGGTCGCGAAGATTTTTGAGTACGCCAATCAGCTTTTGCGTGTCACGCGGATGGAGACCGACACTGGGCTCATCCAGAATGTAAAGCGATGAAGTCAAATTGCTGCCCAGCGTGCGCGTGAGATTGATGCGCTGGGTCTCACCGCCGCTCAGCGTGGATGCCACCCGGTCAATGGTCAGGTAGTCCAGCCCCAAATGCAACATAGCCCGCAGACGGGTGGTGATTTCGAGCAGAAGACGTTCGGCTACTTTTTGATCAAAATCGGACAATTGGAGGTTTTGGAAGAAGTCCAGGAGTCGGTCCACGGGAAGTTTATCCAATTCCGTAATGGACTTACCGCCAACTTTCACATAGGTAGCTTCCTTACGGAGGCGGCCGCCCTGGCATTCGGGGCAAGTGGTTTTGCCACGATAACGGGAGATCAGTACCCGGTTTTGGATCTTGTACATTTTGGACTCCAGCGCTTTGAAGAAGTCATAGATGCCATTCAAGCTGCCGTTTCCGTGCCAAACCAGGTGTTTTTGTTCGGGTGTAAGCTCGCGATATGGCCGGTGAATGGGGATACCGGCCTCGGCCGCATGGACCAACCAGCGATCGCGCATAGACTTTTTGGATGCGCCTTGCCAGGGGAGGACTGCTCCTTCATAGAGGGACAAGCTGTCATTGGGGATGACCTTTTCTTCGGAAATGCCGATGATCTTTCCGTAGCCCTGACACCGGGGGCAGGCACCGTAGGGGTTGTTATAATTGAAGAGATGCACGGTCGGCTCAGGAAATTCAATACCGTCCAGTTCCAGACGATTGTTGAAAACCACGGAATCGCCATCCGGGATATGCACCGTGCACTGGCCTTCACTCTCATAGAATGCGGTCTGGACGGAGTCTGCCACGCGCTGCAGCAAATCCTCATCGGCAGGGTCGGCGATAAAGCGGTCAATCAGTACACGGATGGGCGCATCGTCAAATTGACCGACAGGCACGTCCAATTCTTCGCCGTGCGATTCCAGAAATTCGTCAATATGATGGAGGGCTTGCTTCCAATACAGGCGGGCAAATCCCTTTTTCATAAAAAGCTCCAACTCACGGCGCAAGCTTCGATCTTTGTACTTGTGTGGCAGATCAATCAGAAGCAGGACTTTGGTACCGGCGGGCAGGGCGCGGACATAGTCCACGACATCGCTGACGCTGTGGCGCTTGACTTCCCGGCCGGACACCGGCGAAATAATCTTGCCGATGCGTGCATAGAGCAAACGCAGGTAGTCGTAAATCTCGGTAATAGACCCGACAGTAGAGCGGTTGTTGGCTGTGGACACCTTTTGTTCGATGGCGATGGCGGGGCAGATGCCCTTGATATAGTCCACATCGGGTTTTTTCATGCGCATCAAGAACTGACGTGCATAGGAGGACAGACTCTCCACATAGCGGCGCTGACCTTCGGCGTACAAGGTATCCATGGTGAGCGAGGACTTGCCGGAGCCCGACAGCCCGGTGACGACCACCAGCTCGTTTTTGGGGATGGCCAGGTCAATGTTTTTCAAATTGTTGCTCCGGGCCCCCTTAATGTATATAAATCGCTGGACATCAATTTTGTCTGCGGCATCTGCCTTCTTTTTGGGCATTTTCATTAGTACATTTTGGTCACTATCCGGGTGCCGGCCTGCTTCGCGAGCATCTAAACAGTTATGAAACAAGGGCGCCAAGCCTACGGCGCATCCGGTTGGGGCCTGGTCATCTTGCCCACCCGCATCATGACAATGGTCTCGAAAATGGTAAATAGCACGTAATTCACCAAAATAGGGAGAACAAACCAATTGGTCTCCGGTTTGACCAGCTTGACAAAAAATGCAACGAATAGCACGGTCAGGCCCATTTTGAGTGCTGTCAGGAGTTGGACTACACCGATAAACTTGGCTTTATTGGTATCAAAGGCAGCATGGCGCCCCAAGAAGTATTGCAACACGGAGTATAGCAAGTAGAGCGACCAAGCCCCGTAGGCACTAAAAGCGAATGGTTGGATGGGAGGCACGCGCAAGAGTCCGGCGGTCAGCAGGAGCGCACTGGCAGAAACACCGGCCAAGGCCACAATAAACTGCCTATGGGTCATGGCTTACCAAGTAGTTTGACGATTCTAAACAAAACGGCGCCCAAGCCGATTAGGGCAAACAGGACGGTCAGGTAGGGTTTTTCCAAATGGAAGCGCCCATCCAGATAGTGGCCGAGATAGGCCATCACCATCAAGGTGACAAACATCTCCATACCTATACCCGCATATCTGGCGAAGAACCGGATACGATCCATCTGCCGGCGGCGGCGGTCTTCCCGGGACTGTTTTGCCATAAGTATCAATGGGTGTTAGCCCAGTATATTTTTCACGCCTTCCGGTTTTTTGGTTTGCGCTTTTGGGGATGATGGGCCGTCAGCGGTGGCCTGCTTCATTTTGCATACCACGTTGAAGACGGCGCCGGGCTGTACAATCAGGGTCTTGGTTATCACATCGCCTTGAATACGCGCGGTCTCCTTGACCATCAAGGCATTGTCCACATGGAGTTCGCCGGTAAACCGCCCCTCTATGACGGCGTCCCGGCAGATGATTTTGCCATCCACAGAGCCGTCAGGGCCGACAATAACCTTGGCGGCGCAGTGCAGCGTGCCCTTGATAGAGCCGTCCACGCGAAAATCGTTGTCGGCGTTGATTTTGCCTTCCAGGGTGGTTTGGTGCACCAGACTGTTGAGGCCGCCGGACGGTTTAGGGGCGGCGGCTTTGGGGGGCGCCTGGTGCTTTTTGGGGTTCTTTTTACTTCCGAACATTGCTTTTGTTTTAGGCTTTGCGGAAACGGGCGCTAAATATAGGCTTTTTCTTTGACATGGAAAAGGGAAATTTATTGCGTTGCACGGATGGGCTAAAGCCCTAGTATTTTCTTTTGCCTCTCCCCGCCGGCTGAAGCCGACGGCAAAGAGAATGTCCTTTTTACCTGCTCCGGGGCAAGGATAAAGTCTTTCATTTTTCCTGTTTGCCGGCTGATGAGCTGGCATATCCCGCCACACACTTTATAAATCACCGGCAGAAGGCAAGTATGGACAACCACGAAGTGGTTGAATCAAACTTGCTCCGCATGAAATGCGGGGCAACAGATTCATAAGGTAATAGAACCCTGAAAGGGTTCAACTCCTTCGGAGTTGTTTTCCTTCTTTTCCGATGCCGGCGGCTGCGCCGCCGGCAATCTATGTTTATCCCCTTCGGGGATAGGAAAGCTTTACTTGTCCCGCACTTACTTGCCCATAAAAGACAGCAACAGACCTTTATCATGCAACAAGCCTATGCGGAAGGGCCAAAGCTTTAATCCGGCAAAGCATGTTAGTGCAGGGCGGCAATCTATGTTTATCCCCTTCGGGGATGGGGACGATGTATATTTATCGGACAATAGGGAATCGCCTGCAAAAGAAGCTGATTTTCAACGATTTATGGGGAAAAAAGGGCTTTTAAGGAAACCCTAAACAGTTACTTTTTTTCCCCGTTTGCCTTGGACGGTGCGCCTATCCGGATTTTGAGCGGTGCGTCCCGATAATACTTGTCGCCGGAACGTTTCGAATGGTGGGCAGCCGCCTGCGCAAAGTCTTTCAGCGCGCTCTGCATGGCCGGACTGTCACCGTCATGGCATTGCAGACAACGGCCGACATCCAGGATGCGCCGTTGGGTCCCGGCAGAAAACGGGTGTACGGCCCGACTTGAAGAAGCAGACGGGCCGGTAAATGGCCTTATCCAAGCATCTAAGGGCAGTGAATCTGATTCGAGGGCTTCGGAGGGTTCAAAGCGCGTATCATCTCCGTCAGAGATGATACGCCCCCGGCCATAGCCCAAAGCCAGGGGATTCCAATGGCAGGAGCGACAAGTGCGCGCATTTCGCGCGATGGTGTGGGCCGCAATCGGTACAAAGCGACGGACGAATACCGTATCATCCCGCCTGCCCGTAAAGTTGCGCTTGTCCAGATGCATAATCATGCCGGGGACGAAGGTGGTGATTTGGCGGCGACCATTCCGGTGGATGACACCGAGTGTGGGCGGATCTGCCCGAAACAGGCCGGCCCGCTCCTGCCACTGCTCTTCGCCATCGTCATACGAGACATGACAGGTGATGCAGCGGGGGGCCCACCGGGTATGGCAGGCATTGCAGGTCAGGTCACGGTGAACCGGTGCCGTACAGGCCGGTGCGGGGGGACCGGGGGATAAGAACTTGCCGTCAATTTTGGTGCGCAACTGCAGGCGCCCGTCCGATACGAAGAGATTTGTCACCACACGCCCGGAGGGCGTAATCACATATTCTCTTGCCGTGTCTTGGTGACGGAGGCGAATGAGCCGGCGACTGATGTCATCCAATTCGTGATATGCCCGGTGCACGACGGTAGCCGTGGTGTGGCAGTCCGTACAGCGCACATGGACCGCCTGGTGCTTTGTGGTATAATGGCTGCCGTCGCCCATCACGTCCAGGTGGTCATGGCAGTCTATGCAGGCCATACCGGCCGCGTGGTGCACATCGTCGGAAATATAGCGAAAGCTGCGGCCGTCATCCAAGGTGCGTATCTCATCCGTGGTGTCCGGGTGCAAGGTCTCGTGATAACCTTCATACGATGGGGCAATCCGGCCGGAGCGACTGTGGCAGCCAAAGCAGTGTTCGTCCGTCGCGTTGACCGACAACGCGGGATGATAGGCCATGGTGGTGTCATTGATCCTGGAAAAAAAGAATGCTCTCAACGCCGTGCGATCATATTGGAGGTGGCAGGCGAGGCATCCACCGCCGCGGGAGCGATCATCCACCGGTCCGGAATTGATTTTTTCATTGCCCAGGTGACAAGAGGCGCAGCGCTGGCGCAAATACGATGTGGCGGCACTGTGTTCGGGTGGTGCCCGGTTGATATGGGCGGCATCGGTGGTATCTTCGCCGAAAACGGCCTGTGTCGTGCGGATGATGCCGCTCATGGTGCGCATCAACGAGCGCTTGACGCGCTCGTTGATGCCGGGATGGCAACGGCCACAGGTATTGGGGGCATTGCTCAAATTGCCGGGGATGAGGATCATATCCCTGTGGGCGGCTTCACGGTCGGATGCTTCGGGGTGGCCGAGGTGACAAACCTGGCAACCGGCCTGCCGGTGTGCAGGAATCAAACCCATCATGTCGCCGTGACAGGTCATACAAGAGGAGACCGGCTGGTGCTCGCCGCCGGCGGGTATGGTAGAGGGAATCAGATGGCGATGCCGGCGCAAATAGCGGGCAATAAGTACCACTCCGAGAAGGCCCAATACAATCACAAGGCGGCGGATATTTCCACCCCCGGAGGCCATCAGTTTTCGACGACTTCTTCGGGCGCATCGTCGCCTTCGGCCAGATCGGTGTCGGACAGGTGCGTCTTGTGATCGGGGAAAGGCCGCTTGCCGATGAGTTCTTCCACATCGGAGCGGACAATGGTTTCTTTTTCCAGGAGTGCCTGTGCCAGTTTCTCGACTTCGCCGTATTTTTCTTTGAGAAGATTGACGGCGCGCTCGTATTCTTGTTGGATGAGGCGGCGCACTTCTTCGTCAATGATTTCGGCGGTCTTTTCGGAATAGGGTCGCTCAAACATGGTCTCATTGCGCATGCCATAGAAAGAGACGTTGCCGACTTTGGGATTCATGCCAAAGACGGTGACCATGCTGTACGCCATTTTGGTGACCTTTTCCAGGTCATTTTGGGCCCCGGTAGAGATGGTGCCGAAGAAGACTTCTTCGGCAGCGCGGCCGCCCAGGGTCATACACATGCGGTCTTTGAGCTGCTCCATCTGGGTGATGTACTCGTCTTTGGGCAGGTATTGGGCATAGCCCAGGGTGCCGATGCCGCGCGGGACGATGGTGACCTTGACCAGCGGGGAGGCGTGCTCGAGGAACCAGCCGCAGATGGCGTGGCCGGCTTCGTGATAGGCGATGATTTTTTTCTCGTCCGGGGCGATGAGTTTGCTCTTGCGCTCCAAGCCGCCAATGACCTTATCGAGCGCGTAGTTGAAGTCGTCCATTTCGACGGCTTTCTTGCCGCGGCGCGCAGCAATCAAAGCAGCTTCGTTGCAGACATTGGCGATTTCAGCACCGGCAAATCCGGGTGTCATTTCCGCCAGGATACTTGGCTTTACGTCCCCGGCAATCTTAATGTGCTTCAGATGCACCTTGAATATTTCTTCGCGCCCTTTCAGATCGGGCAGGTCAATGGCGATTTGGCGATCGAATCGCCCGGGGCGCAACAGGGCGCGGTCCAGAACATCGGGCCGGTTGGTGGCAGCCATCAGGATGACGCCTTTGTCGGTAGAGAAACCATCCATCTCCACGAGCAGGGCATTGAGCGTGCTTTCGCGCTCGTCGTTGCCGCCCGGACGCTCGACAGCGGAGCGGGCGCGCCCGATGGCATCAATTTCGTCAATGAAGATGATACAGGGCGCTTTTTCGCGGGCTTTCTTGAACAGGTCGCGGACGCGCGAGGCGCCAACGCCGACAAACATCTCAACGAAGTCGGAGCCGGAGATAGAGAAAAAGGGGACGTCGGCTTCGCCGGCTACGGCTTTGGCGAGCAGTGTCTTACCGGTGCCGGGCGGGCCGACGAGTAGGACGCCTTTGGGTATTTTGCCGCCGAGGGCGGTGTATTTTTTGGGATTTTTGAGGAAGTCCACGACTTCCATGACTTCTTCTTTGGCTTCGTCCAGGCCGGCCACGTCCTTGAAGGTGACGTTGACTTTGGAATTTTTGTCAAAGAGCGTGGCTTTGGATTTGCCGATGTTGAAGATCTGGCCGCCGGGGCCGGCATTGCCGCCCATACGGCGGAGCAAAAAGCCCCAAAACAGGAGCAAGAGGCCAATGGGAATCATCCAACTCAGGACAGTGGCGACCCAATTGGTGCGCTCGACATAGACGGGGTAGATGTCCAGTTCGTCGGGAAGCTGGTCGTTCAGTTTGTCGAGTTGGCGGGCAAATTCTTCGGGTGGGCCGATGTAAAAGGTAAAGTGCGGCCCGCCGCCAAAGCTGTGCTCGCGGAGGTCTTGATACTCGTCTTTCTGGAGACTCTTTTCCTTGAGATAGACGTTGGCTTGTTTTTGGTTGACGACTTCAAGACGAGCGATGTCGCCGGCCTTGGCCATTTGGGCAAATTGTTCGAAGGTATATTCGGGTCCACTGGCCACGACATTTTGGAAGAGCTGAATGAGCAGAAAGATCAAAAAGACGGCTCCATACAGCCACAAGGGATTGAACTTGGGCGTAGAGGGAAAGCTCTTCTTGTTTTTGTCGTTTTTCTTATTGTTGTCGTCCATGATGGATGGCTTGATTTATTGTTTCGCCGGTCACACACTTTGCGGGCACAATTGTGCAGATCGGATGCGACGGGTTTGACTAATATAACACCATTTGGTCTTTTTCGTTGTGGTTTCCGATCACTCGACATCTTCAAAATCGGTCCGGCGGGCGTCATACCAAAGTGTTTCCAGGTCATAAAAGGCCCGGACTTCGGGGTAAAAGACGTGGACCACGGTATCGAGATAGTCCATACACACCCATCGCCCCTGGGGTGTGCCCACGGTACTCATCGGGGTAACAAAGCAAGTTTCCTTCACGTGTTTTTGGATGCTGTCCGAGATAGCGTTCACTTGTGTAGTGGAATCGCCTTGACAAATGATGAAAAAATTCACAGATGCGTCGGGCAAGTTGCGCAAGTCCAAAGAGACAATTTTTTTACCTTTGACGTCGCGGATGCCTTCAATGATAGCGCGATTAATCTCTTGAACGCTGGCTTCTGCTTTTTTTGTGCTCAAATAGTGTGGGTTTTATGCGCCGTTGTAGATTGGCGCGGTGAACAAAACAATACACACAGGCAAATTGCAACAATTTTTTGAAAGTTACAACCATGACCAAGGAGACAAGGTCGGATTTTTACCTGTTTGATTCGCTTTGGTACCCCAACAAAACATTGAAATACTTTGATTTGTTGCCTTCTACCAATGATTTTGCATACGAATGGGTGATGTCAGAGGGGACACTGCCTGCCGGCAGTGTGGTGTTGGCCGATTACCAGACACAGGGCAAGGGCCAGGCAAACCGGGTGTGGTATAGTGCGCCCGGTGTCAATCTGACGTTTTCGATGATATACAAGCCCCGTTTTCTGCCACCGGATCAGGCGCACTATCTCAATATGATCACCTCGCTGGCAGTCTATGAGGCCATTGAGTTCATACTGCCCCCGAACAAAGCGGAACTGCACATCAAATGGCCCAATGACGTACTGATCAACGGTAAGAAGGTGGCCGGCATACTGATTCGCAATGTCTTTTCGGGTAAGGCTATCGCCACTTCCATCATCGGCATCGGCGTGAATGTGCTACAGGAGAAATTTCCTCCGGAGGCCGGCAATGCCACTTCGCTGCGCCTTGCCGGAGCGCGTCATCCGGATCGCAACTTTCTACTCAACAAAATCATCAATCAGTTTGAGCCGCTGCTGGACCACCTGGACGGGGATATGTACGCCTACGCTTCCATCAAGGCCGATTATCTCTGCCGGCTATATGGCATAATGCAGACCGGACGGTTTGAGGCCGCCGGCGAGGTGTTTGAGGCAAAAATTGTGAATGTGGACGCGGAGGGGCGGTTGGTACTGGTGCGCGATGGCAAGCTCTCGGCATACCGCCATGGGGAAATCAGGTTTGTGGCTTTGGGGAGTAGTTGAATGCTGACGCGTTGAAAAATGGAACACGGATGGACACGGAAGACACGGATGGACACGGATGGACACGGAAGACACGGATGGACACACGTTGAAACTGCTATCGCGTTGAATCGCTGGCGCTGTTGACCAGTCAACGGTCCAAGGTCAAC
>Ga0256832_1001411_pt1 | contig 16208 bp, 16 predicted proteins | sample 134614metaG_FD_190534 | JGI IMG/M metagenome (GOLD analysis project Ga0256832, IMG submission 190534) | Hydrothermal vent microbial communities from Lau Basin, Pacific Ocean - 134-614 | ecosystem: Environmental > Aquatic > Marine > Hydrothermal vents | place: Pacific Ocean: Lau Basin | collected...
CATCGGAACAGTCTACCGCGTAGGCGCAGGAAGCGCGAGCCCCGGGTTCAGGCGTGCGGCACGGTCCTGGAGAAGGCGAAGATGACCACCACGCCCAGCACGATCAGCGCCATCCCCGCCACCGCCGCCGCGTCGGGCGCCTGACCGTAGAGCCGCCAACCGGCGAGGGTGATAAGGACGATGCCCACGCCCGACCAGACCGCGTAGGTGACGCCCAGGGGAACGGTCTTGAGGGTCAGGCTCATGAAGTAGAAGGCGGCGCCGTAGCCCAGGACCACGATCAGGCCGGGCAGCGGACGGGTGAAGCCCTCAGCGGCCTTGAGGGCGCTGGTGCCGACCACCTCGGCCAGGATGGCGAGCGCCAGGTAAAGGTAGGCCATGGCCCCAATCTACCGGAGGGGGGCCGGTTCGACGCAGGTCGGTTCCGGACGCGAGGCTAGGCGAAAACGCTTTCCCTGCCCAGGTCCTTGACCAGCAGGTAGTAGAAGACCGCGCGCGACTTGCGGCGCTCGGCTTTCATCCGCTCGCAGACCTTCTGGACGGCGGCATCGAGCCCGGGGCCGTCCTGCAGCCCCAGCTTCTTGATCAGGAAGTTCTTCTTCACCGTCGCCAGCTCCTTGGGGTCGGAGCAGGAGACGAGGGCGGTGTCGGGCCTCCGCATCACCAGGGCGTAGTTCTTGACCAGGGCGGCGATCAGGGCTTCGTCGGGCTTGGGGTCGTACTTCCTGACGGCTTCCAGGGTCTTGGACAGCAGCTCTGCGTTGGTCACGGTTGCTTCCTCCCAAGGCCCAGGCTACGCCCGGGTGGCCCGAGAGGTGTAAAGCCGCGGTAAAACCCGGCCGCTACGCGGCCGGGAGAAAGGGAGCGGCCGCGGTTACTCGCCCGCCGGTTCGCCCGCCAGCTCTTCCATCAGGTACTCGAGCCGCATCCGCGCGTTGTCCTGGGAGCCGTAGATGCTGCGCAGAAGCTCCCCGCCCGGCGCGAAGACGAGCCAGTGGGGCGTGCCTTCCACCCCCCAGCCCCGGGCCAGCTCGCCCGTGAGGTCGAGCGCCACCGGGAAGGGCAGCTTGGCGTAGTCGCGCGCGAAGTACTCGAGCTGGGGCACGACCTCGTCGCGCTCGAAGCGCTTGTGCCCGTAGGCGGTGTGCACCGTCAGGACCTGCAGCCGGTCGCCGTACTCGCGGACGAGCTGCTTGAGGAAGGGGATGCCGCGGGCGATGCAGCCCGGGCACTCGAGGTTGAAGAACATTACGATGCCGGGCTTGTCCCAGCGCTCGGGCGGCGGCACCGGGTCCATCCAGACGAAGTCGGTCGGCCAGTCTCCCATACCAAGCCGACAGTCTAGCACACCCGCCCACCCCCACTTTGGGGTGCCGCCTACGCCTGCGGCGGCCTAGGCTGGGGGCATGAAACGGATCCTGCTCTTCCTGGGCCTCAGCCTGACGCTCGCCGCCTGCAGCCTGGCGCCGATCACGATCGACCTAATGCCCACCCTCCAGCAGAACGGCGCCGACGCCGGCACCCAGACGGTCACCGCCGCGGGCGACCTCGACCTGATGCTCCCCGACCGCTCCGGCTACGGGGTGAGCGGTTACGAGGTGCCCTCGCTGCGCCCGAACCAGGTCAGGCTCGAGTACACCCTGGTGCTCGAGCAGGACGGCGGACTGAGCGGCAGCGCGGAACTGCGCTTCTACCTGGCCCCCGCGGGAGCCGACCTCTGGAACGCCACGGAGCAGGTCGGCGACCCGATCGCGGTGGACCTCAGCCAGACCTCCACCACCCTCTCGGGCAGCCTGGAGCTCAGCCCCGAGCAGATCGACACGCTGATGTCGGGCACGCTCACGGTGGGCGCCCGCATCGCCGGCACGGCCAGCGGCACGGCCACGGTGAGCTACCGTTTCGAACGGCTGGTCCTCAAGGTCGCCTTCTTCTAACCTTTGCCCGCGGCACCGCCGGGCGGCCTGCGGGCCGCCCCGCTTCTTGGCGCGCTAGAGTGGGGTATGCGCCCGTGGCCGCTGGGGATCCTGCTCCTCCTGGGTTTGACCCTCGCCCAACCCGCCCAGCTGGGCCCCCGCCCCTTCTTCCTGCTCGACCGCCTGGAACCGGGCCCGCTCCACCAGCGGCTGGCCGCCTGCGCCGCCCGCACGGAGGCCTACCCGCGCTCGCCTTTGGCCGTCGGCCACCGCGGTGCGGCGCTCTTCTTCCCCGAGCACACCCGCGAGGGCTACCTGGCGGCGGTCCGCCAGGGCGCGGGCTTCGTGGAGTGCGACGCGGTGCCCACCGCGGACGGCGCGCTCGTCTGCCGCCACTCCGACCGTGATTTGGCCGAGACCACCAATATCCTCGCCACCCCGCTGGCCGCGAAGTGCCGCAAGCCCTTCCGGCCCGGGCGCAAGCCCGACTGCCGCACCACCGACCTGACCCTGGCCGAGTTCTTGTCGCTCGAGGGCTGGCCCGAAGGCCGCAACGAGGCCGCCCGGAAGCCCGAGGACTACTACCGCGCCGCCCCCGCCTGGCGCACCCTGGCCTACGCCCCGGGCACGGTGATGAGCCACCGTCGGTACATCGAGCTGCTCAAGCCCACCGGGGTCAACTTCATCCCCGAACTCAAGAAGGCGGACCTGCCGCCGGGGCTGAGCCTGGAGGCCTACCGGCGGCGGATCGTGGACGACTACCGCGAGCTGGGCGTGCCCCCCGAGCGGGTCTACCTGCAGAGCTTCGACCTGGAAGACCTCCGCTACTGGCGCCGCTACGCCCCCGAATACGCGAAGAACGCCGTCTGGCTCGACGGCCGCTACAAGGAACGGGGCTTCGACCCCGCCCATCCCGAGCGGCTGAAGCCGAGCATGGCGGCGCTGGCCGCGGAGGGGCTGCGCTTCTTGAGCCCGCCGCTATGGGTGCTGCTGGCGCTGGACGAAGACGGCAGGATCGTGCCCTCGGCCTACGCCGGCGCGGCGCGCGCCGCGGGGCTCGAGCTGATCCCCTGGACGCTCGAGCGCTCGGGTCCGCTCACCGGGGGCGGGGGCTGGTACTACCGGAGCGTGCGGCCGGCCATCCGCTCGGACGGCGACGTCTACCGGGTGCTCGACGTGCTGGTGAACCAGATCGGCGTCTACGCGATCTTCTCCGACTGGCCGGCCACGGTGACCTTCTTCGACGCCTGCGGGCGCCGCTGAGGCCTCACCCGCGGCGCGGCGCGGTTGCGTAGACTACGGTTTACACGGGAGGTAGGCGTTGCGACGTTGGCTTTGGCTGCTGCTGGCGCTCGGGCTGTTCGCGGCCTGTTCCGCCCCCCCGGCGGGGCTGCGCGTCAGCCCTGCGGAGGCGACGCTCGAGCCCGGGGAGGAGCTGGTCCTCACCGCCGCCGGCGCCGACCCCGACGACCTGGTCTGGACCGCCGAGTACGGGACCCTGATCCCCGAAGGGGCGCAGGCCCGCTACCGCGCCCCCGACTACCCGGTGGACGACCGGATCGAGGTCGTGCGCGGCTCCAACCCCCGCGAACGCGTGGAAGTGACGGTGCGCGTGCGCGGTTCGGGCGTCCTCGCGCCGCGCATCCGCGTCCGCAGCGACCTCGCCCTCCTCTTCACGCGCGCCGGGGAGACGCGCGAGCTGGCGGTGGTGGTCTACGACGCCGCCGGCCGGCCCGATCCCGAGGCCGCGGTCCGCTTCAGCAGCGACGACCCCGAGCGGGTGACCGTGGAGGCGACGGGCCCGCAGACCGCGCGGGTGCGGGCGCTGGTGAACGAACCGGGCACGGTGCGGCTGCGGATCCGCGCGCAGGACGCCGAAGCCTACGCCTGGGCGGTGACGGCGGAGCTGCGGCCCGAGGCGGTGCGGCTCGAGGACGCCTGGATCCTGGGCGTGACCTGGGACCCCGACGCCCTCGCCTGGACCGGGATCGTCCTCGAACGGACCCCGGAGACCGAGGCCCTGCGCCCGGGCCAGGTCGTCTTCAGCGGCGACCGCGCCGGCGTTTGGGGGCGCGTCGAAGCGGTCCGCACCGAGGGGGGGCGGGTGGCGCTGGACCTGGGCCCCGCGGGGCTGAGCGACGTCTTCTGGAACCTCGACTACCAAGCGGAGCTGCCCCCCTACCCGGTGACGCTGAGCGCCGCCGGTGAGGGGGTGCGGCTGGCCCGGGGCGCCGACGGCGGGGAACGCCTGGCCGCCGGCGAACCCTGCCCGGGGCTGGAGCGCGGCGCGGATGCGGGCGGTCGGATCGAGGCGCGCGCCTTCTTGGAGCTGCGCGTCGTCGACGGCGCGCTCGAAGCCGCGCGCTGGCGCCTGAACCTCGAGGGCGAGCTCGAGGACGGGGGGTTCACCCTGGACACCCAAGCCGGCGCAGCGGGCTGCACCCTGGCGCGGCTGCAGACCCGGCTGCCCCCGCTCTCGTGGCTGCTCTTCTCGCTGCGGCTGCGCGCCCGGCTCGAGGCCCAAAGCGCCCTGGACCCCGACCCCGCGCCCGCGCGCCTGGTCTGGCCCGCCCAGCGGGCCCGCTTCCACGCCGAACGCACCTGGACGGCCGCCCCGGCGCCGCCCCGCGGCCCGCAGGCCGCCGAGCCTCCGGAGCTGGAGGGCGAACCCGGGATCGGCTTCGCCGCTCCCGGCCGCCTGCGGCTGCGCCTCGAGCGGCGGCTGCGGCTCAGCGGCGAGGTGCGGGCCCAGGGCACCCCGCTCGGCGGGGGAACGCTGGCCGAGCCGGGGGACGCCCTCCTCCTCACGGCCGCGCTCGAGGGGCCGCTCGACCCCGCCGACCCCGACTACCGCGGTCCCGACTGGGAGCTGAGCTGGACCCCCGAGACCGCCGCCGAGACCGGCGACCTGGAGGCCCTGCTCGCCTCGGTGGCCGGGGTGCGCGCGCCCGCGCCCGCCGGCTCCACAGCCGCGCCGCTGCGGCTGGCCGGACCGCCGCGGGTCTGGGGGCACCTCGACACCGGCGGGGTACGGCGGCTCGACCTGGGCGAGGCCGCCGCCGAGCCCGCGGCCCGCTTCAGCTTCGAGGCCGACCCTCCCGAGCCCGGCCGGGTGGAGGTCTGGCTGCGGGGCGGGGCCTGCGACGATCCCGCCGACTGCTTTTCGGGGCCGCTCGAGCCCGTCGCCGTGACCGACGAACCCGACGGACCGCTCGTCTGGCGCCCCGAAAAGGACGACCGCGGGGTGTACGAGGTCTTCTTCCGCTACCGCCTGGGGGCGGTGGGGGCGCGGCACCCCTACGCGGGGCGGCCGCCGGACCCCTGGCTCCTGGTGCAGAGCCCCGACCTCCAGGGGCTGCCGCTCGCGCTCGAGCTGCACGGCGCGCCCGGCGGAACGGCGACGGGGGTGCTGCGCTACCGCAACGCCGCCCTCGGCGGCGTCTTCCCCGACGGGGCGCCGGCGGAACTCACCAGCACCCTCTGGGTCTGGACGCCCCGCGAAGGGGTGGTCCGGGCGCAGCCGCGCAAGCTGGCCCTCGCCGCGGGGCTTTGGGGCTACCAGCGGCTCAGCGCCGACTGCCCGGAAACCGCCGGCCGCTTCGCGGCCGCGCTGCCCCTGTACACCAACGACCCGGAGCTGCCCGCCGTCGTCGTGCCCGTCGACGTCGTCTGCGAGCCGGGGCCGCGGGCCGTTCCCTGGCTCGAGGTCGACCGCAACGGGGGGGCGGCTTCGCTGGCCGTCACCTTCCGGCTGGGCGTGCGCGCGCCCCCCGGCGCAGACACCGCCTGCGCGCTGGACTTCGGCGACGGCAGCCCGCCGCGCAGCTGGCCAGAGGGCTGCCCCGCGCAGCTGGACGTCCGCCACGTCTACGAGCGCCCCGGCTTCTACCGCGCGGTCCTCTGGCTGATCGGCGGCGGCGGCGAGGACCTGGCCGCGGTCGAGCTGCGCGTCGACTGAGCCTCAGACCCGCAGGTGCACCACGGTGACGCCGTGGCCGCCCTCGTTCGGCATGGCGTCGTGGAAGCGTTCGACGCGCTTGTCATGACGCAGGAAGTTCTGGATCTCGCGGCGCAGCACCCCGGTGCCCTTGCCGTGCAGGATGCGCACCGGGGAGTTGCCGGTGGCCACGGCCTCGGCAAGGAAGTCGTGGACGGCCTCGATCGCCTCGGCGGCGGTCAGGCCGCGCACGTTCAGCTCGGTTTCGAACCCCGACTCGACGACGACCGCCTGCTTGGGGCGGGGCGCCCCCTCGCCGCGGGGCCGCAGCTCCGCGGTGGGCACGCGGATCTTGACCTGGCCGATCTGCACCAGCGTCTCCTCGCCCTCGACGCGCACCACCCGCCCCTTCTGGCGGTAGCTGGGCACCTCGACGAGCATCCCCGGCTCCAGCCCCGGCAGCGGGTTCGTCCCCGCCGGGCGCGGCTTGGTGCGCTCGCGAATCTTCATCACCTCGCGCAGGGCGTCGCGCTTCTGCGACCCGCCCTTGCGCGCCTTCGCCCGCAGCTCGCGGATCTGGCGGTGGGCCTCCTCGAGCATGCGGTCCACCTCGGCGCGGGCCGCGGCGAGCAACGCCGCGCGCTCGCGCTCGATCCCCTCGAGGCGCGCCTGCAGCTCGCCGCGGGCGGTCTCGGCCTCGCGCCGCGCCCGCTCGGCCGCGGCCAGGCGCGCTTCCAGCTCGGCCTGCTGCCGCTCCAGGCGCTCGAGCAGCTCCTCGACCCGCGCCCCGCCCTCGCCCAGGAAGCGTTCGGCGGCGCGCAGCACCTCCTCGTCGAGCCCCAGGCGGCGGGCGACGGCCAGCGCGTAGCTGCGCCCCGGCAGGCCGACCTGCAGGCGGTAGGTGGGGCGGAACTCTTCGAGCACGAACCCCATGCTGGCGTTCTCGAGCCCCCCAGTCCGGCCCGCCAGCGCCTTGAGCGGCGTCAGGTGGGTGGTGACGATGCCCCGCGCCCCCTTCTCGAGCAGCCGCAGGATCACCGCCTGGGCCAGCGCCGCGCCCTCCTCGGGGTCGGTGCCCGACCCCAGCTCGTCGACGAGCACCAGGGCGTCGGGGGCGGCGGACTCGAGGATGCGGTCGAGCTTCTTCAGGTGGGCGGCGAAGGTGGAGAGCCCGCCCTCGAGGCTCTGCTCGTCGCCGATGTCGACCTCGAGCCGGCGCACCCAGCCCAGCTCGGCCGCCTCGGCGGCGACGAACAGCCCCGCCTGATGCATGAGCACCGCCAGGCCCAGGGTCTTGAGCAGCACGGTCTTGCCCCCCATGTTGGGGCCGGTGACGAGGAGGATGCGGGTGCGCTCGTCCAGGTGCAGGTCGTTGGGCACCGGGTCCTCGAGCAGCGGGTGGCGCGCCCCCACGAGGTGGTAGCGGCCGGGCGGACCGTCCTGCGCCGGCGCCAGCCCCCAGTCCTCGGCCAGCAAGGCGGCGGCGCGCACCGCGTCCAGCCAGGCCAGCGCCTCGAGCGTGGCCCCGAGCTCGGCGTCGCCGGCGAGAAGGCCCGCCAGCTCGGCCAGCACCTTGAGGACCTCGGCCTCCTCCTCCAGCCGCAGCTGCGCGAGCTCGTTGTTCAGCGGCACCACCGACGCCGGCTCCATGAAGACGGTCGCCCCGGTGTCGGACTGGGCCAGCACGATTCCCCCGATCTGGCGCTGCTGCTGGGCGCGCACGGGGATGACGTAGCGGTCGCGCCGCAGCGTCACGTAGCGCTCCTGCACGGCCTCGGGGTGGGCGTCCATCACCGCCTCGAGCCGCTTGATGATGCGCTCGCGCAGGGGGTTCAGGCTGCGGCGGATGCGCTTCAGCTTGGGGGTGGCGTCGTCCTTCACCTCGCCGGCCTCGTCGAGCGACTCGGCCACCCGCCGGCGGAAGAGCGCGTGCTCCCCGATGCCGGCGGCGACGCGCGCCAGCTCGCCCTCGCCGGCGGCGAGGATCTCGCGCTTGAGCTCGGCGGCGCGTTCCAGCGTGGCCGCGGCCTCCACCAGCTCGGCCCCCTCGGGCCGCTCGCCGCGGCGGATCCGCTCGAGCAGCGGCCGGGGGTCGAAGACCCCGCCCAGGCGGTAGCCCAGCGCGGCCGCCTCCTGGGTGGCCCGGCGGAAGCGCGCGGCCTCCTCGGGGGTGGGCAGCGGCCCCCAGGCGCGCACCCGGTCCTCCCCCATGCGCGTGGCGACCCGCTCCGCCAGCGCCCGGCGGATGCGTTCGAAGTCGAGGGTTTGCAGCGTGTCGTCCGTCACGGCGTTACCATCCTTAACTATACCGTTTCGAGTTTTTCATCCTTTACTCCCGAAAAAGGCCCTATACTGAGCGCAGCATGGAAGACGAAATCAGCTTGCGCGACCTTTACCTGATGCTCAAGCGGCAGAGCCGCTGGATCCTGGCGGTGACCGTCCTCGTGACCGTGGCGGTCTTCGCCGTGAGCAGCCTCTGGCCGCCCACCTACGAGAGCGAGGCCGTGGCCCAGGCGCTGGTGCTCAACCAGGACGGCAACGACCTCGGCTTCCCCGCGGCGGCCTACGTCTTCCGCACCCTGCCCGCCGGCCCCGCGCTGGGGGTCGGCTTCAACAAACAGATCGAGACCAAGGGCCCCTACGTGGCCCGGGTCGTGGGCAACGCCCCCATCGAGGCCAAGGCCCGCTTCGACGACAAGAAGAACCTGCTCACGATCACGGTGCGCGGCGGCGACCCCGAGGAGGCCTGGCAGTTCGCCCTCGACCTGCTCAGCGCCTTCGACGACTATGTGAAGGACCGCGTCTTCCAAAGCGCCGGGGCCAACCTGGCCGGCGCGCTGGCGCAGTCGCGGCTCAAGCTCGCCTCGGTGCAGTCGCAGATCAGCGAGCTCGAGGCCTCGCTGGACAAGGTGCCGCGCGTGAACGCCGGAACCGACACCCAGACCGCGCTCGAGTCCGCGGGGGTCCCCCCCAACGTGGCCCGCGCCAGCAACCCGGCGCTCGCCTACCTGGGGCTCGAGCTCGCCAAGCAGCAGGCGCAGCTCGCCAACCTCAACGCCGAGATCGCCTCGCTCGAGGCCCTGGCGGGCGACCCGGCCCAGCTGCGCCGGCTCAGCGAGCAGGTCGCTCAGGTGAACGTGCTCAGCCCGCCGGCCGTTCCCAAGGAGCCCGTCGCCCCCCGGGTGCTGCTCAACACCGCGCTCGCCGCCGTGCTCACGCTGATGCTCGCCGTCTTCCTCGCCTTCCTGCGCGAGGCGGTGGCCGCCGAGCCCGGGGTCAACGCAGCACCTGCCCCGGCTTCACGCTTAGAGCCCGACGAAGCGGCAACCACGCCGAAATAAGCACGGTCCCGAACGCGAGCCCGCTGACCCAGACGAAGTCGGCGGGCTGAATCTGCACCGGCAGCTGGGTGATGAAGTAGAGCTCGCCGGGAATCGTCACCGGCCGCAGGGCGAAGTAGCTCGAAAGCGCCCAGCCCAGCAGGTCGCCCAGGACCACCCCGGCCCCGCCCAGCAGCACCGCCTCGAGCGCGAAGGCCCCCGCCACCTGGCCCGCGCCGGCGCCGAGGACGCGCAGGATGGCGATGTCCGCCTTCTTTTCGAGAACGACCAGGACGAGCACGTTGGCGATGCCCAGCGCCGCCACGACGACGATGAGGAAGACGACGATGCCGATGACCCTTTTCTGCAGGGCGAGCTGCTCGATCAGGGTGCGGTTGGCGTCCTGCCAGGTCTGGGCCAGGTAGCGGCCGTCCGCCTCCAGCGCCCGCGCCACCTCCGGGGCCTTCTCGGGGTCGGCGAGGCGCAGGTGCCAGCCGCCGATGGCGCCCGGCGTCTCCAGCAGGGCCTGCACGTCGGCGATCGGAGCGAAGGCGAAGACCGAGTCGATCAGGTAGTTGCCGGTCACGAAGCGGCCGATCACGCGGAACGGCCGCCGCTGCTGGTTGACCGACAGGGCGTAGACGGTGTCGCCGGGCCAGGCCCCGAGCGAGCGGGCCAGCGCCGAGCCGAGGACCACGCCGCCCGGCGACAACGCCTCGAGCCCCAGCCCCGGGTAGACCTGCGCCGCCCCCGGACCCACGCCGATCAGGGTCCCGAAGTCGACGCCGGCGCGCCGCCCCTCGCCGGCGCGGCGGGTGAGCAGCGCCTTGGCGATCAGCACCGGCGTCTCCGCGACGATCTCGGGGTGTTCGGGGCGGGGCGCGTCCTCGGGGTCGAGCGCCGTCAGGGTCACGTGCGGCACCGCGCGCAGGGTCGCCTCGATCAACCCCGCGGTGAAGCCGTTGGTGAGCGAGAGCGCCGTGGTCAGCACGGCCACGCCCGCGGCCACCCCCAGCACCGTGATCAGACTCTGGGTTTTCCGGTAGGTCAGGTGCTTGAGGGCCAGGAACCAGGCGAAACGCACGCCCTCACTCTACCGCCCGCGCTGGAGCACGGTGATGCGGACCCGCCGCACCCCCCACTTGAGCGCGAGCGAGCGGTCGGGCATCCAGACGTCGATCTGCTGCCGCTTGCGCTTGTGCATGGTGTCCTCGACGACGAAGACGACGTCCTTGAGCATGGCGTCGAAACGGCCCTTGCCGCGGCCGGTGCGCCATTCGCCCAGATCCTCGATCTTGACCTTGGAGCCGTAGGGGAGGTCGGAACCGAGCAGGTCGCGGCTCACCGCGATGATGCCGAAGCGCGTCCGCGCCCCGGTGGCGGTGACGAACGGGGTCGAGTCGGTCTCGCGCACCGACGAGGTGTACGCGGTCGCCTTGAGCACGAGCACTTCGGGCCCCGACGCCTGCACGCCCAGCGGCAGCGCCACGGCGAGCGCAAGCAGAGCCAGCGTTCGTATCCACCGCATACCCCTCACCTCCCAAACGAAAGTGTAGAAAAAAACAAATAAATTGTTTAAGAGCCGGACGCAGATTTTCTCATCTAGGCGGTTTCGGCGCGGTCCTCCTCCGGCCCGACCGCGGCGGACGCGTCCCCGACGGTGCTCAGCGGCCATGCTAGACTGCGGCTAGGTTAAGGAGGGGACGCGCATTCTCATGAAGACGTCGCGGCACGGCTGGCTCGGACTCGCCCTGGTGGCGCTGGGGGTGCTCTACCTGGTGGGGCGGCCGCCCGGGGGTCCGGGCTGGCTGTGGGGCCTGCTGGGCGGCGGCCTCTTCCTGCTGCTGGCCCGGCGCGGCGCCCCGGCCGAAGCGGCGGGCCTCGGCAGCCTCCTGGTCGGCTGGGCGCTGGGGGCGCTGGCCGCCGACGCCACCGGCCTCGAGTCCCTCAAGCTGGTGGGGGCGGGGCTGGGGCTGGGGCTCTGGGGCGGCCTCGAGCGGCGGGAGCTCGCGGCCTGGGGCGGCGGGGCCCTCCTCGCCGCGGGGGCGCTGGTCTTCTTCTGGGAGTCCCCCGGGGGGCTGTTCGTGGCCCTGGCGCTGCTGGCCTTCGGAGCCTACCTGCTGCTGCGGCCGCCGGCGCCGGCTCCCGCGGCCGCGGCGCGGGCCGACGCGGCGGTCTTCCGCGCCCTGGCCCGCTGGCGCAGCCTCCGCGCCGCCGAGCTGGGCACCGTCAACACCGAGGTGCTCTCCGACGCCGAGCTGGGCTGCCTGGCCGCGCTGGACGACCCCCGAAACCCCAAGCTCGTCGCGGGCTGCCTGGAAAAAGGCGGCGCCGAACGCGCCGCCGAGATCGTACGGGCCCTGGAACCGCTCAGGGGGTGACCTGCAGGGTGTACTCGCCGCTGGTGATGCCGTCGGCGCACCCCGGAAGGGTGTTGCAAAAGCCCGCGAGCGCGCCGCTGCCCTGCGCCTGGACGTAGACGACGTCGCCGTTCTGCAGGTCGGTGAACTCCTCGCCCGGCTCGAGGACCGTCTGGGTGTCGAAGCCGCGCACGACCTTGGCCCGGGCGTGCACGGTGGTGCCGCCCACGAGCTCGAGCGTCGCCGGACCGGTGCCGGTGTAGGTCCAGGTGTCGAGCTGGCCCAGGTAGAGCAGGGCGCCGGTAGCGGTGGCGTTGAAGCTGTAGGCGTTGTTCTTCTCGACGCCGTCCTGCCGGGTGACCGCGGCCGCCCGGACCACGGTGGGGTCGCCCGAAAGGTTGGTGACCTCGACGTAGGCCTTGCCGAAGTTCGCGGGCAGGTTGATCGAGTAGATCGGGTTCGGGGTGATGCCGAGCCCCACCGCGCCCGAACCCAGCACCTCCGGCTGCGGCGCGGTGAAGTACTGCCGGCTCACCGTCTGGGCGTAGACGGCGTTGTTGGCGTCGAAGACGCGCAGGCGCAGCGAACCGGCGGCGGCGTTGGTCACGTCGGTGGCGTCGATGCGCACCGGATCCGCACCCACCAGCAGCTCGAAGCGGGCGGACTCGCCCTCGCCCAGCACCCCCGACTCGACCGCCGGGCCGTCCACGACGATGGGCGTCCCCGGCAGGATGATGTTGATGTTGCAGGCCGACAGAACGGCCAGCAGAAGCAGCGCCAGCGTTAGGTTCCTCATCGGTTCCTCCTTGCCCTCATCCTAAGCGCCGCGCCCTGAAGTTGATTAAGGGCCGGGTTAAGAGAAGCTTAAGCCCGTCGCCGCAACGGCGACGGGCCCGGGCGGATCCTCAGTGAATCGTCAAGCCGTACTCGCCGGTGACGATGCCGTCGGCGCAACCGCTAAGGTTCTGGCAGAACCCGGCGCGGGCGTTCCCCTCGGCGAACACCTCGACGCGATCCCCGGGCAGGAGGTTGACGTCCACACCGGCTGCGAGCTCGGTCTCGCTGGGCTGCCCCGGGTTGAGGACCGCCTTGAGCCCGACGGCGTTCGCGGCGTCGGTAGGGGTGAACCTGATCAACTGATTGCTGGCTCCCTGGTAGGTGTAGGTGTCGCGCTGGCCGAGGAAGAGCACCGCTCCACCGTAGCCCACCGCGGTGGCCCCGCCGCTGGGGGCGTTCATCGAAAACCCGTCGCGCACCACCTCGTTACGGGCGACGGCCTTGACCGTAACCTGGGCGCTGCCGCCCGTCTTGTTGGTGACCTCCAGGTAAACCTTGCCCATACTCCTGGGCAGGTTGACGGAATAGGGAAAAGAAACGTCCACGTCCTGAGCGCTCACGCCCAGCGAGGTGAGCGCGGCGTCCGCGCCGGCGAAGAGGTCGCGGCGGTCGGTGTGGGCGTAGGCCGCGTTCGCGCCGTCGAACACCTTTACGTAGAGCTCGCCGTCGGCGGTCGCCTCCTGGTGGTAGACGTCCACCCGCACGGGCTCGGTGCCCACCGTGAGCTCGAAGCGGTGGGTCCGGCTGGGCGCGATCGTCGCCTGCGCCCCGTTGGGGTCGTCCACGATCACCGGCGTGCCGGGAGCGGGGCCGGGCAACACCTCGATGTTGCACGCCGCAAGCAGCACGGCGGTGGTCAGCGCAATCCCGATTCTCTTCATGGGGGCCTCCGGCCCCATCATAAGGCTATACGGTTAAACCGTTATAAAAGGCTCTTAAAGTAACGTCATTCGAGCACCGCCAGGTAGTCGTACAGGTCGGGTCCGCCCGCGTGCACCTCGACGTCGAGGTCTTCGTAGGCGGCCTCGATCTTCCGCACCAGCGCCTGCACCCGTTCGGCCTCGACGGCGGGGCTGTGGAAGAGGGTGAGGATCTCGTAGTCGTCGGCGTCGTCCAGCGTCAGCTTGAGCAGGTTCAAAAGCGCCTCTTCGGGATCGTCGGCCACCACGGTCAGCTTGCCGTCGCGCAGCCCGATCACCTGCCCCTCGCTGACCTCGCCCACCTCCTCGACGACCGCGTCGCGGCTGGCGCGGGTCACCTCGAAGGTGACGGCGTGCGCGGCCGCTTCCTTCATCTCCTCGGTCAGCCCGGCGGCGTCCGACTCGGGGGCGTAGAGCACCGCCGCGGCCAGCCCCTGACCCAGGGTGCGGGTGGGCACGACGTAGACCTTCTTGCCCTCCTTCTCGGCCAGCTCGGCGGCCTTCTCGGCGGCGAGGATCACGTTCTTGTTGTTGGGCAGCACGATCACCTCGGGGTTGGGCAGGCTCTTGATGGCGTCGAGGATGTCCTGCACGCTGGGGTTCTGCGTCTGCCCCCCGGCGACGATGCGCGCCCCCAGGCCGCGGAAGGCCTTGATCACGCCCCAACCGCTGGCCACGGCCACCAGGCCGGTGGGCGGCGGGGCCTCGTCGGCGGCGCCCACGGCCGAGAGGATCTCCGAGTGCTGCTCGGACATGTCCTCCACCTTGGTGCGCTTCATCCTGCCGTAGCGGGCCACCGTGGCCAGCAGCGCGTCGGGCTCGTTGGTGTGGATGTGCCCCTTGACGTAGCCCTCGGCCCCCACGACGAGGAGCGAGTCGCCGAAGGGGGCGACGAGCTCGCGGATCTTCTCGATGGGCTCCTTGACGTCCTCCATCAGGAACTCGGTGCAGTAGCCGTACTCTTCCTCTTCGAAGGCCTCCTGGGCGTACTTCTCGATCTTGGGGGGCTCGGGCAGGGGCTTTTCCAGCACGAACCCCTCGAGCCCCTCGACGAGGTAGAGGTAGCCCTTGCCGCCGGCGTCGACGACGCCCGCGGTCTTCAGCACCGGCAGCATCTCGGGGGTCTGCTCCAAGAGTTCGCCGCCGCGCCGGATCGCCCCCGCCAGCACCGCTTCGATCGTCGCGGCGCCCTCCTCCACGGCCTGCTGCGCGCCCTCGGCCACGCCCCGCGCCACGGTGAGGATCGTGCCCTCGACCGGCTTCATCACCGCGCGGTAGGCCGACTGCGCCCCGGCCTCGAGGGCCTCGGCGAGCAGCTCGGGGGTCACCGCGGGGCTGCGCTTGATCGCCTCGGAAAAGCCCTTGAGCAGCTGCGAGAGGATGACGCCCGAGTTGCCCCGCGCGCCCAGGAGGCTGCCGTAGGCGAGCGCCCGCGCCACTTCGCGCATCTTGGTGTTGTCGCAGAGGTCGAGTTCGCGGCGCACCGACTGCAGGGTGAGGTGCATGTTGGTGCCGGTGTCGCCGTCGGGAACGGGGTAGACGTTGAGGGCGTTGACCTCCTCGACGTAGACGGCGAACCAGTCGGTGGCGAAGCGGAAGGCGTCGGCCAGCGCCTCGGGCGACCACTTATCCACGGCTGACCCCCACGACGTGGACGTGCACGCGCTCGAGCTTCACCCCGGCCAGCTTCTCGGCCGCCCACTCGGCGCGCTCGGCGATGCCCTCGACCACCGTCGGCACCTTGACCCCGAAGGCCACGACGACGTAGAGGTCGGCCTGGTAGCTGCCGGGCTTGGCGGGGTCGGCCTTGATGACGACCCCCTGGCTGGCCTCGCTGCGGCCCAGGATGCGGCTGAGGCCGTCGCGGATGCCCACCGGGCTCATGCCCACCACGCCCGGGACCTCGTGGGCCGCCAGCCCCACGATGGCCGCCAGGGCCTGTTCGGTTACGGTGATGTTCCCCTTCATGGCGTCTCCTTCCCCGTTTGCTTCAACGGATGCGCTCCACCCGGACGAGCTCGGCGGAGAGTCCCCCCCAAGACTGTCCGAAGTAAATTCGCAGCGGCCAGCGCGCTTCGTTGCGCCCGTACCACACCTCGATCTGCGCCCCCTCGCCTTCGAAGCGGTAGCCCTCGGCCTCGATCCGGCCGGTGGGCGACGAGAGCCGCCGCACCCCCAAGAACGCCAGCGGGGCCCGAACCAGGCGGGGGTAGTTGATCAACCAAAGCGGCTTCGGCTCGGGGTGCACCCTGACATAATACAGGACCGACAAATCGTCCAGCACGTCGGTCTGCGGCTCGCGGAAGGTGTACACCTGACCGGTGACCCAGACGAAGCGCACCGCGGTCTCCTGGCCCACCACGGCGGTGAGGACGCGCCGCCCCTCGCCGGGCACGGTCAGGTCCCGCTGGAACCGGCGGGTGAAGAGGTCGCGCCGGGTGTACGAGTCCGAAACCAGGTCGAACCCCACCAGCTGCGCGAGCCCGCCGCCGCGCACCCGTCCGGCGTAGTGCCAGCCGCTCCCGGTGCGCACGGCCTCGATGGCCTGGTGCCCCACGACCAGCCCCTTCCAGCGCAACACGTAGACGAGCCGCTCGCCGTTGGGCCAGGGGACGGGCGGCGTCTCCGGCAGGTCGGACCCGGCCGCGGCGAAGGCGGCCAGCGCGAGCGCCAGCCCCACCACGGTACGGCGCATACCCCCACTCTAACGGGACCGCCCCGGCGCGCGCGGCGCCGGGGCGGCGGGAGGGGGAGGCGTCAGCTGCGCAGCGCGTCCTCGGGCGGGGTGTAGGGCAGGCCGAAGGCCTCGGCCACGGCGGCGTAGGTGAGCTTGCCGTGGTAGGTGTTCAGCCCCTTCAGGAGCGCCGGGTCCTCCGCCAGCGCCGCCACGCCCTTCTCGGCCAGCTTCATCGCGTAGGGCA
>Ga0256832_1001412_pt1 | contig 16208 bp, 13 predicted proteins | sample 134614metaG_FD_190534 | JGI IMG/M metagenome (GOLD analysis project Ga0256832, IMG submission 190534) | Hydrothermal vent microbial communities from Lau Basin, Pacific Ocean - 134-614 | ecosystem: Environmental > Aquatic > Marine > Hydrothermal vents | place: Pacific Ocean: Lau Basin | collected...
ATGGAAAGAGTATAGAAGAAGCAAAAGCATCTTTTGAAATTGCTATTCAGGACTTTTTAGAATATACATTGGAAAACCAAACCTTAGAAGATGTACTGACAGATTTAGGATGGATTTTGAAAAAGAATACAAATGAGATTTTAACACCGGGAATTACAACAGTAATTAAAAATAATGAGTTTCTTTCAGAAATTTTCGATAAATATCCTGTCAATTCATACCATGAAGTTTTTGATGTTCCCATTTTTGTATAATAAACATGTCTACAAAGAAATTATCAAATATTCCGCTAAAAAAATTTAGGAAATTTCTTCAAATTGAAGGGTTAATTCTTATTAAAGATTCTAAAGGTAGAGGTGGACATGAAAAATGGGTAAAACAAGGAATGAAAAGACCCATAACAATTCAAACCCATATAAGTCCTGTACCTGAATTTATTGTAAAACAAATATTACGTCATTTAAAAATTAGTAAAGAATCTTTTTTTGAGAAATTCGACAGGATAAAATAAATATACTCAGTATAGTGTTTTCTTTCTAAAAATAAGCTTAAAAATTGTGTTCTTATGATATTATTTAAAATACAAACAAACAGAATTTATTTTATTTTAATTACTTTATTTCTATCCATTTTTAGTCTAAATGCTCAAAAAACTAAACCGGATAGTTTCTCCTTAACAGTAACTATTCCTTCCAAAGCGATGAAGATCGAGCATAAAGCAATGGTTTTTTTGCCGGAAAATTATTATGTTGGCAATGATAGTTTTTCTGTGGTTTATCTTTTGCATGGTTATACGGGATATTACAACAATTGGTTTGTAAGAGAACCAGAGTTGCCTGATTATTGTACGAGATACAATATTATCATTGTTACTCCTGAAGGAACTTCAAATAGCTGGTACATCAATAGTCCGGTAGATACTGCAAGTAAATATGAAACATATATTGCTGAAGAAGTTCCGGATTGGGTCGATAATCATTTCAGAACTATCAGGAAAAAAGAAAATAGAGCAATATGCGGATTAAGTATGGGAGGACACGGAGCATTGACAATAGCCGCAGATTACCAAAACAAATTTGGAGCGGCAGGAAGCATGAGCGGTGTTCTGGACTTTAGGCCGTTTCATGAAAAATGGAATTTAACACAAAAACTTGGGGATTATAATATATTCCCTGATAATTGGTATAAATATTCATTTGTGGGAAAAATCTCTAAATTAAAAAATTCCGGTCTTTCCCTACTTATTGATTGCGGTATGGATGATCCTTTTTTTGAAGTAAATAAAGAGATACATAATGATTTGGTAAATCAAAAGATTCCACATGACTTTTTCATAAGACCGGGTGGACACAGTTGGGATTATTGGAAAAATGCCTTACCGTATCATCTGCTATTTTTCCAAAAATATTTTGAAAAAGGGGAAAATATAATTAAATAATTATGATATCAAATACAGTAATCTCTGTTGAGAACCTGACAAAAATGTATGGAAATTCAATTGGAGTTTCAAATATCGGTTTTACTGTGGATTCAGGAGAGATATTTGGATTTTTGGGACCGAATGGTGCAGGTAAAACCACGACAATAAGAATGATGCTGGATTTGCTTCGTCCAACATCGGGAATGATCAAAATATTTGGAAAACAAGTACAAAACAATTCTATTTACATCAGAAGTTTAACCGGATATTTACCCGGAAATTTTTCGGCTTTTAATGATATGACCGGAAATGAATTTCTCCGGTTTGTAAGTTCACAAAGAGGATTATCATTTTCATTGCCACAAGAATTGTATGACAGATTTGAATTAAGTACCGGAGATCTCAATAAAAAACTGAATCATTTATCTCACGGAATGCTACAAAAACTGGGAATAATCCAGGCTGTTATGCACAATCCTGAATTATTGATTCTTGATGAACCTACGATCGGGTTGGATCCTTTGATGCAGGAAGAATTTTATCAACTATTGATTGAAATGCAGGATAATGGATGTACTATTTTCTTTTCTTCTCACAATCTTTCGGAAGTGGAAAGAATTTGTCACAGGGTTGCAGTTATAAGAAAAGGTGAGATAGTTGCACTTGAAACATTGGAAAACTTGAAGAAAAAAAGATTCAGAAAATTAAAACTAATATTGAAATATCCGGTTCCCGATCTGAAATTAGAAAAAACGAATTTATTATCCCAAAATGATCTGACTTATGAATTTCTGGTCAAAGGAGACATTGAAACGCTAATAAAAAGTCTGAATAATTTACCTGTTGAAGATTTTATTTTTCCCGAACCGAATTTAGATGAAGTATTTAGAGCATATTACAAAGAAGATAAAAAATAAAAAGATTGATAATTATTAAGTACGAATTAATAGCCTCATAGAGGCGATCCCGCTGTACAGCGGGATGGTAGAAATGGCATAAAATACGATTAAAGCCTCGTAGAGGCGACATTATGGTAGATTTTATATATGATAATTTATTTTGGCGTTATTTTTGCTAATTAAGCAAAAATCATGACAAAATATCGATCAATTACAAATTGTTTAACATTTGAAAAATGAACAAACCTTTCTATTTAAAATATATATTGAAACGTCATCGTGGTTTTTTAATATTCAGTATAATCTTTATTACGCTAACTCAATTTTTGCTGGTAAAGGTTTTTACCGGTGTGGATACAAAACCGTTTTTGGAAACAATAATGAAAATCATGCCTCAACAATTTAAAACCATGATGGGAGAGCAATTTTTTACCACATTGACTATTGACGGAGCCGCAGCTTTTGGTTTCAATCACCCGGTAGTATTAGCGATCTTCATTGTTCTGATAATATCTCTTTCATCAAGGAATATTGCCGGAGAAATAGAAAAAGGCACAATGGAGTTAATGTTGTCATTTCCTGTCAAAAGAACATCATTGGTCACCAAATTATGGGGAATTGGTATTTTTATTATTTTTTTGGTAATACTTTCCGCATTGTTGGGTTCGATCATAAGTGTTATGATCTATGACGATCTAACCCGGGAATTTATAATTAAACTTTTAAAAATAGGTTTGAATTTGTGGTTTTTGATGGTTTTGATTTTTAGTTTTTCACTTATGATATCCACATTTGAAAGAGAAGGCAGCAAAGTTGTTGCAAAAACAGCAATTGTGGTTATGGTTTTTTATTTTCTGGATCTGTTGAGCACAATGTGGAAAGCTATTTCATTTATTAAGCCATATAATATCTTCACTTATTATCAACCGCAAAAATTAGTCTCCGGAGAAAGGGATTTGTTGCAAAATCTCCCTGTTTTAATCGTATTTATCATTATTTTTTTTGTAATAAGTCTTTGGCAATTTAACAGGAGGGATATACCCTGATAAGGGTGCATTTCATTTTTTCGCTTTTTCCCTCCTTTGCCTCTGACTCCTAAAGGAGAACCCAACACGCAGTGCGAAAAAATGAAATGCACCTCCGGATAAGGTAAAAATATAAAGCGTTGCCCCGAGCGGTGTGCTGAGTGCGAAGCGTACCGAAGTATGATTCCGACGGAGGAGGAATTGTATCTAGGAGCTCAAAGGCTAAAGTTCAAAACCGGCAGGTACTTACGGAAAGGAGATTGCTTCGGTCGTACCTCCCTCGCAAATTCCTATCTCTTTTAGCATGTGAAGTTAAATATTAAAAACGATTCTGCGAGCGATCCCAATAATTTCAAAAGAGTGTAGTAGACTTTTCTCGCTTTGGAAAAAGTTACTTTAGTTCTTCTTTCAGATATTTACCGGTATAACTTTCTTTGATATCCAAAATACCTTCGGTAATGCCCTGATAGACAACTTCACCTCCTTCAAATCCTCCTTCAGGTCCAAGATCTACAAGATAGTCGGCAGATTTGATGATGTCCATATTGTGTTCTATTACCAAAACAGTATTACCTCTTTCCACGAGTTTGTTCAATACATTAATAAGGTGTTTTATATCTTCAAAATGAAGTCCGGTCGTAGGTTCATCAAGGATATACAGGGTTTTGCCGGTATCTTTTTTTGAAAGTTCCTCTGCCAGTTTTACCCTTTGGGCTTCACCACCTGACAAAGTAGTCGCTTGTTGACCGAGAGTGATATATCCCAATCCTACATCGAGAAGTGTTTTCAGTTTTCTCTTCAAAACAGGTACTGCTTCAAAGAAGTAATATGCTTCTTCAACTGTCATATTCAATACATCTGAAATGGTTTTTCCCTTATAAAGTATTTCCAAAGTTTCTCTGTTGTATCTTTTACCTACACATGTTTCACAATCTACATATACATCGGGTAAAAAATTCATTTCAATTTTCATTTTTCCACTACCCTGGCAGGTTTCACAACGACCTCCTTTTACATTGAAAGAAAATCTGCCAGGTCCATATCCACGTATCTTGGCATCGGGGATCATTGAGTATAATTTCCGGATATGTGTGAAAAGTCCGGTATATGTTGCAGGATTGGATCTGGGAGTTCTCCCGATAGGTTTTTGATCTATTTCGATCACCTTGTCAATATATTCAATTCCCTTTATTTCTTTTACCGGCAATGGTTTTTTTATACTGCGATGAAGTTTTTGTCTCAAAAATGGATACAATGTATCATTGATCAGGGTAGATTTGCCGCTTCCCGAAACTCCTGTTACGCATATAAAAGTTCCCAATGGTAGTTTTACGTTTATATTTTTCAGATTATTGCCGGTTGCGCCCTTAATCTCAATGTTTTTTTTATTTCCTTTCCGTCTTTTTGCCGGAACTTCAATGGTTTTCCTGCCGCTTAAAAATTCTGCTGTTATACTTTCTTCTTTCAAAAATTGTTTGGGTGTACCCTGTGCAGTTACCATTCCTCCGTGTTTTCCTGCTCCCGGACCAAGATCAAACAAATAATCCGATTCCAGCATTATCTCTTTATCATGTTCTACAACAATGACGGTATTTCCTATATAAGTCAATTCTTTTAGAGCTTCTATCAGTTTCTTATTGTCTCTGGAGTGTAATCCGATACTTGGTTCATCGAGGATATAAGTTATCCCTGTCAATTTGGAACCTATTTGGGTAGCAAGTCTGGTTCGTTGGGCTTCTCCTCCGGATAATGTTCTTGTAGGCCGGTTTAGATGCAGATATCCAAGACCTACCTGAAGCAAAAAGTCCACTCTTGTTCTCAATTCTTTTAGTATTTCTTTAGCGATGGATCTTTGTTTTGAAGTCAGATTTTCATCAAGACTGTCAAGCCATTTTTGAAGACTTATCAAATCCATTTCAGCTACTTCTCCGATATTTTTATTATCAATTTTAAAATGCAGGGATTCTTTTTTCAATCGGTAACCTTCACAATCGGGACATTTGATAACAGACATATATTCCTCCGTCCAGGATCTTATTTTTTCCGATGTAGTATTTTCATACCATCTTTTGATCATATTTATCAATCCTTCAAAAGCCAGATTGTAAGTATATTCTGTCAATCCGAAATTGAAGTCGTATTTGAAATCCTCATTTCCACCAAACAAAATAACATCCAGGGCTTCTTTGGGAATATCTTTGACAGGAGTATCAAAATCAAATTTATATCTTTTTGCAATAGCTTTTAGCTGCTTGAATGTCCAGGTATCTCTTACTTCCCCAAAGGGAGCTATTCCCTGTTGATTGATGGATTTGTTATAATCCGGAATTACTTTTTCAAGATCAACCGTATTGACAGTACCTAAACCCTTGCAGGTTGGACAAGAACCGTAAGGAGTATTAAATGAAAAAGAATTGGGAGACGGTTCTTCATACGAAATTCCTGAATCCGGACAAATAAGACTTTTGCTGAATGGATGTATCTTTCCTGAGTCCACATCGGAAATAAAAACAAGATTATCCCCGAGTTTCATTGCCACTTCTATGGAGGAAGAAAGTCTTTCCCTTTTGGATTTATTGACTTTTATTCTGTCTATTACAACTTCTATATCGTGAGTTTGGTATCTGTCAACTTTAAAATTAGGTTTAAGGTCAATGATCTCACCATCGACCCTTGCTTTAGTATAACCTCTTTTTCGTATTTGATCAAACAATTCCCTGTAATGCCCCTTCCTGCCTCTTACCATTGGAGCAAGAACAGCTATTTTCCTTCCTTCAAACTCATTAAGAATAACATCAATAATTTGTTCTTCAGTGTATTTGACCATTTTCTTTCCGGTAACATAAGAAAATGCCTCTCCTGTTCTGGCGAATAGCAAACGGAGAAAATCGTATATTTCGGTTGTTGTTCCCACAGTTGAACGGGGATTCCAACCGGCAGATTTTTGTTCAATTGAGATCACAGGACTAAGACCTGTTATTTGTTCCACTTCCGGTCTTTCCATTTTGCCTAAAAACTGCCGGACATATGCTCCGAATGTTTCCATATACCTTCTTTGACCTTCCGCGTAAATAGTATCAAAAGCAAGGGAGGATTTTCCACTACCGCTAATACCGGTAATTACCACAAGTTTATTCTTTGGAATTTCGATATTTATATCCCGGAGATTATTTTCCCTGGCACCTATAACCGATATGTTTGTATTCTTTGCAGGCATAAAAATCTATAAAAATCCTATTACGAAAATGACAAATGCACAAAGATAGAGTTTATTTTTATACTAACCCGAATTATTCACCACTTTAATTTTCATACTGTGTTAAATCACTAAATATTAATTAATTATACAAAAACATGTTTAAAACTTAACACCCCAAATTTGGGGTGTCGTTTGCTTTTATCTTTATGCATCTGCTGCGTTACGAAACACTTGAAATATAAGGATATATCTGCGTATTTCAATGCCTTGCATCTACATAAAGCTAAAAGCATGTATAATTCGGGCTAACTCTAATAATTAGTATGAAATACTTCTGTTTATACAAACCTTCCAAATCATATTAGAAAATTTCGATATTATTATCTATGATATCTTGAATCTCCCTTTTATTCTTTGAGTCTTTATAGATAAGATCATATCTGATTTTACCACACAATTTAGCTAAATCAGATGATAATTCATCCGATTCAATAGCTGAAATTTTATTGTCTTGAGATGTTTCTTTTATAGTGTTAAGTAATTTGGAATATTCAATTAAAACATCTTTATCTGCAATTGTTGATATTTTATGTGTTAAAAACTCTAAAGAAATCATATCTGATTTACTAATTTCTCCTTTTGATATTACTCTTTCGATTATATCTATCAATTCAAAATAAAGCCCTGATTTTAATTCAAATATTTTAATTCGCTGTTCTTTTTCCAATTCTATTTCACTTTGTTTATTTAACAAAGCCGCTGTAATAGCAATAGTAGCGATAGTACCTAAAACAATTAATACTATTTCTTGTAGAAAGGGAATATTGTCTGTTTTTAAATATGCAAATTTTAAAAAAATATATCCGGAAACAAACGTGAATATGGCAATTAAAAGATATTTAGAACTTTCTTTCATGGATTTTATAATAATTTTGTGGCTATAATTTTAAGTATTCAATATGATAAACAACATATATCTATTTGTAATTGTTTATTGAAAAAGAATTATACTATTAGTTTTAAAATGTTACTTTTGTGTTTTATTTGAAATATTACAATTCTATCAACCGATATAACGTTAATAATTACAATAAGATATTATGGAAAATAAATTATACGTTTATAATAGCAAAACAAGAAAAAAAGAGCTTTTTGAGCCTATAAATCCCGGACATGTGGGTATGTATGTATGCGGTCCTACTGTTTACAATGAAGTACACCTTGGCAATGTAAGAACATTTGTGAGTTTTGATGTGATCTATCGTTACCTCAAATATTCGGGATACAAAGTTAGATACGTGAGAAATATTACCGATGTGGGACATCTGACCGAAAGCGGTGAGGACAAAGTCTTGAAAAGAGCTAAACTGGAACAATTGGAACCAATGGAACTGGTTCAAAAATATACGAATATGTTTCATGAGATGATGAGCATTTTCAATACTTTGAATCCTGACATTGAACCCAGGGCTACAGGACATTTGATAGAGCAAATGGAAATGGTGCAGGAGATCCTGGATAATGGTTATGCTTATGAAAAGAACGGTTCGGTATATTTTGACACATTGAAATTCAACGATGATTACAAATCTTACGGTAAATTGTCGGGACGTAAGATAGATGAACTTCTTACCGAAACAAGAGATGATCTGAAAAATCAGGATGAAAAACGTCATGCTTCAGATTTTGCCATCTGGATGAAAGCTTCCGATGAACATATAATGAAATGGAATTCTCCATGGTCGGTAGGATTTCCCGGTTGGCATCTTGAATGTTCGGTAATGAGTACAAAATATCTTGGGGAAACATTTGATATTCACGGTGGAGGGAACGATCTGAAATTTCCTCATCATGAAAATGAAATAGCTCAAAATATAGGAGCGCGTGGAGTTGAACCCGTCAAATATTGGCTGCACAGTAATATGTTGCTCATGAATGGCAGAAAAATGTCAAAGAGTGACGGTAATACCATCTCTCCTTATGAATTGTTCACAGGTGAAAGTCCTCATGTTTCCAAAGGATATAGTCCGATGGCAGTGAGATTTTTTATGTTGCAGTCGCATTACAGAAGTACTTTGGACCTTACCGATCAGGCAATGCAAGCTGCTGAAAAAGGGTACAAAAAACTGATGGATGCTGCACATATCCTGAATTCGATGGAACATCCCGGGAAAGGAGAAGTTACAGATAAAGATAAAAAAATATTGAGTATTCTTGAGGCGATGGAAAATGATATGAATGATGATTTTAATACTCCTAAAGCACTTGCAGATACTTTTGAACTGGTAAATTATATCAATAAACTTAAAGATGGTCATCTGGACTTCAAAGAGATCTCAGTTGATACTTTTAATAAAATGAAGGATACATTTGTAAGTTTTGTATACGATGTATTTGGGTTTAGAAAAGAAGCGGCAGGTGATGACAAAGGAATGTTTGAAGGAATGGTAGAATTGTTGATCACTATCAGAAATGAAGCCAGGGCAAATAAAGACTGGGCTACATCCGATCTGATCAGAGATAAATTGAAAGAAATAGGCATTCAATTAAAGGATGGTAAAGATGGGACCAGTTGGTCAAAAGTAGGGTAATGGTGTTTTTTTGTTCGTTATTCTGTGTTTGGTGTTTTGAAGCGTGTGGCTTGGACTGTCAAATTTATTTGACAAAAAATGTAGTTTTGGGGAAATAAAAAGCCTCGTTAGAGGCGATCCCGCAGTACTGCAGGATGGTTGCAATAACAGATAAGAGCTGCTTCGAGCCCCAGAGGGGCGACATTATGGTAAAACGGAGAAATGAGACTACTTATCTATTTGGGAAGTATGTTTGATGAGAGGCCGGGAGACCTTCATCTGGGAGAGTGGTACAAGGGAAGGATTTAGTTGGTGTTGAGAATTCTTGAATACCGATTAACCCCGATACGCTAAAGCTACAGAGCAGGCGAATGCCGATTTTAGAAAGTTTGGAAGCGAGGTCAGAGACACTCGCTTATCAGTGGGGTGATAAAAAGCCCCAGAGGGGCGACATTATGGTAGAAACGGAGAACGTTACCTCTTGCCTATTTTGGCAGTATTTTTGTGGCGATAGCAAACAAAAATAGTGACAAAATGAAAGGGTAGCAAAACTGTCTGAATTAGGATTTACCCCGTTGAATATTATTCTACGGAGTGAATGATTTTAGAAGTGGAAAAGCGAGGTAAAAGACATTCGCTTATCAGGGGGTCTTTAAAATAGACTTCCGGGATAGTGGTTGATTGCGAATCGCCTTCGCCAAGGTCTTCGCCAAAGGCTACGACCGTCGGCGAAGGCTTCGGCGATTGCGATAAGGATGGTAAGGGAGCCGACGATAGTGCGCCACGCAAGAAATAACTACATATATATGCTTGATCTTTTTTATTTATACTTCGTTGAAGAACCTCGCAAATAGCTAAGGCTATTCACGAGAACCTTCGTCTTGTCTAAATAAAAAATAGCTTCGCCTGGTATATACATTTATTTCTTGCGTGGCGCACTTGGAGGCTGTCCCGACGGCAGGAGGGACGGAACCCCTGAACAGCCTGGTGACGGCTGCGTTTGCAATTGTGCATGGCCCGGCAATCGCCCAAATAAAAATTATTAACAAAAATTAAATGATATGAAAAATCTAAAATTCACTTTAATACTTTTTTTATCTTTGATAATAGCCTTTCCGTCCTGCAAAAAGGATGAAAAAGTGAAATCTGCAACAGAGAAGAATCATGAACGGAAAAAATCAGTAAAAATACCTGTTTTCAACGGTGATTCTGCTTATGCTTTTGTGAAAAAACAAGTGGATTTCGGTCCAAGGGTTACAGGTAGTGAAGCATATAAAAAAGCCAGAAAATGGTTTATCGATAAATTCAAATCTTATGGTGCCGATGTAGAGGTACAAAAATTTAAAGCCAACTTTGCAAACGGGACCAAAGCTGATGCGGCAAATATTATCGCACATTTCAACCCGGGAAAAAAGAGAAAAGTGATAATAGCATCACACTATGATTCAAGATATATGGCGGAAAAAGACCCTGATCCGGAATTGAAGAATAAACCTATTGATGGCGCTGATGACGGAGCCAGTGGAGTAGGTGTAATCTTTGAAATCGCAAGATTATTAAAAGAAAATCCTTTGGATATGTCGGTGGATCTTATTTTGTTCGATGCCGAAGATAATGGAAATGATAAGGAAGATGAAACTTGGTGCCTCGGATCTCAATATTGGTCTAAAAAAGCGGCTCAATCGGGATATAAAGCTGATTTTGGGATATTGCTGGATATGGTCGGAGCAAAAAATGCTTTATTTCCAAAAGAAAATAATTCCAAACAATATGCCGGTCCGGTACAGGATGTGATCTGGAATCTCGCAGCCAATATGGGATACGGAGATCTATTTGCCAATATTCAAAGAGGAAATATAAACGATGATCATTATTATGTCAATAAAGTTGCCAGGATCCCAATGGTAGATATTATCAATATTCCTGATGCACAAAAAGGATTTGGATCATATCATCACACACACAAAGATAATATCAATATAATAGATAAAAACACTCTTCGCAGAACGGGGCAGGTTGTGATTGCAGTTATGTACAAATATGCATCCGATGATCTATGATTTTTATTAAAAAAATATTTATTTTATTTATTTTTATTCCTGTTTTTTCATTCGGGCAAAATCCCGGTATGAGTGATAAAAATATTTTAATACAAAAAGGTATTATTTATAAGAAAGAGTTTTCTCTAGAAGCAAAATTTCATACTCTTGGATTTGCTCTGGGTTACAACAGGGAAACTATTTCCACATATTACCTTACAAAATATTATCATTTTGATATCGGATATCTCAAATCCATTAAAGAAAAAAGAAATAATTTAGTGATAACAGGGATCACTATTTACAATTATTATTCTTATGGCAAGAGGAATTATTTTTTTCCAGTAAGAATGGGTATGGGTTTCAAAAAATATCTTTCCGAAAAAGAAGCTTATCATGGTGTTGCTATCGGATATTCATTGGAAGGAGGTATGACATTAGGTGTACTTAAACCATATTTTTTAGTTGTCAGAACGAAGGATGGAGAAAATAATGTTTTTTATAAAACAATAAAATACACTGAAGAAAACAGGGATCTTTTTATTGATGAAAATTTAATATTTGACAGAAGTTCTTTTTTCAAAGGATTTGACCAGTTAAGTATGGTTCCGGGTATTCATGTCAATGCAGCTGTTCATTATGCATTAAAAGCATACGAAAAACCTGTTTATGCAATTGAGACAGGAATAATGTTGGATGCATTTATCAAAAGGGTGCCAATAATGGTCGAAACGGAAAATTTCAAAAACAAATCACTTTTTATCAATGTTTATATTAATATTCAATTGGGTAACAGGTGGAATTGATTCAGTGAAAAATAAGTAAATACTCAGGTAGAGTGCTTTTTCAATCAAAATGACTCTCCTGAGTACTTACAAAAATAATAACAGAGTGCAAACAACAAAAAATAAAAGAGAGAGAAAACCTTCATGGTTAAAAGTTAAATTGCCTTTAGGTTCTTCATACAGACAGGTAAAACATACCGTCGATCATTATAATCTTCATACTATTTGTCAAAGTGGTAATTGTCCTAATATGGGTGAATGCTGGACAGCAGGAACTGCAACATTTATGATCCTTGGCAATATTTGTACAAGAAGTTGCAGGTTTTGTGCAGTAAAAACAGGAAAACCTACGGAATATGATATCGATGAACCCCGAAGAGTTGCAGAAGCCATTAAACTCATGGGTGTCAAACATGCAGTTATCACTTCTGTCAACAGGGATGAACTTGTGGATAAAGGTGCACAAATATGGCATAATACGGTAGTGGAAATAAAAAGACTGAATCCTGATACTACTGTTGAAACGTTGATACCTGAAGTAAAAGAAGATTGGAATGCTCTTGAATTGATGATAAATGCAGGGCAGGAAATCGTTTCCCACAATCTCGAAACCGTAAAAAGTTTATTTCCTTCAATCCAATCCCAATCCAACTATCAAAGAAGTCTGGATCAGATAAAAAGGATCCGTGATTTTGGTAAAAGAACAAAATCCGGTATTATGGTCGGTTTGGGAGAAGCCATGGAAGAAGTATATGAATTGATGGATGATCTTTTGGAACACGGATGCCAGATACTTACAATAGGACAATATTTGCAACCTACTTTTGATCATGCACCCATAGTGGAATATGTACATCCCGATATATTTGCTATGTACAAAGAAATGGGATTACAAAAAGGTTTTGAGTATGTGGAAAGCGGTCCGTTGGTAAGGTCTTCTTATCATGCTGAAAGGCAGTTGTGATATTGGTAACCCCATTTTCTTTATAGGCAAAGTTTCTAGAAGGTGGGGGCATTTCATTTTTTCGCATTGCGGGTTGGGTTCTCCTTTAGGAGTTAGAGGCGAGTTGTGGAAAAAAGAAAAAATGAAATGTACCCCCAGAAGTTGATGGGTTATTTAAAAAGAAAAAAACATCTATATTTGCACAATGGAGAAGAATAAACCAATAATACCTGATGAAGTTCTGATGTCAAAGATTTATCTTATCAGAAACCAAAAAGTTATGTTGGACAGGGATTTGGCAGAACTATATGGAGTAGAAACCAGAAGATTAAAAGAGCAAGTTAGAAGAAATATTGAACGCTTTCCCGAAGATTTCATGTTTGAGATGACCAAAGAAGAGCTTAAAGAATGGAGGTCGCAATTTGCGATATCCAATAGTGAAGTAATGGGGATGAGGCGTCCGCCTTTTGTATTTACTGAACACGGTGTTCTGATGTTATCAAGTGTTTTAAACAGCAAAAGAGCTATCAGTGTAAATATTCAAATCGTGAGAATATTTAGTAAAATGCGGCAACTGTTGTTAACACATAAAGATATCCTTTTGAAGTTGGAAAAAATGGAATATCTACAGGAACGACAAGGAGAAGACATTGAAGTTATATTTAAATATCTGGAACAACTATTAAAGAAGGATAAGGAGGAAGAAGCCCGGGAGAATCGGAAACGTATCGGTTTTAAAAAGCATTAATCAGATAAAAATAAAATATGAAAATAACAATACGTAAAGCTAATAGAGAAGATTATTCTGTGATACTGGATTTGATAAAGGAGCTGGCTCTTTTTGAAAGAGCTCCTGAAAAAGTAATAAATACTGTTGAGAGAATGAATGAGGAAGATCAATATTTTGAGGCATTGGTCGCTGAGAAAGATGATGGTGAAATCGCAGGAATGGCTTTATACTTTTTTGCTTATTATACCTGGGTTGGAAAATCCCTTTATCTGGATGATCTGATAGTAAAAGAAAAATACAGGGGAAATAAAATCGGGACAAAACTTCTGGAAGAAATAATGGACATTGCAAAAAAAACAAAATGCAAAAGAGTTCGCTGGCAGGTTTTGGACTGGAATACTCCCGCTATTGATTTTTATAAGGCTTATGGTGCTGATCTGGACGGGGAATGGATAAATTGTGATGTGGAAGGGTTTTAGCTTAGGATTATTGCATTTCATTTTTGCAAAGCTGCCTCTCTGCTTTTTTTTGCACCGCTGCCTCCCAGCCTCCTGTTTCTCCGTTTTACTCCGAAACCGGAGTAGCTGCCAACCCCAAGTGAAACAATTTGCTTGTTTCACGGGGTAAACGCGCATTTCTCCCAACTGGAAAGTCGCGGGTTGCTACATCCCCCTATTTTTTTCTGGAATGAAATAGAAGAAAAACATAAGGGGGAGCGCAATGCATTAGTGGGTTGGCAGAGGGGGCGGCTGTGCAAAAAAAAATCACAATCCTATCAATCCCAAAGTGAAAAATTTTCTCGCTCTATCCTCACCCCGACCCTCTCCTTTTCACATAATTTCACGCTATTGTTAGCATTTCCCGAAAAGGAGAGGGTGACTGGTGCTAGGTAGAAAGTGGTAATTTTTTTAACAAGATAATTGGAGATTTGGTAGAAGTGGAATAAAGAGGCTGTATGCCAAAGTGCGTGCAAAACCTTTGCTGTTTACTTAGGGGGTAGCTGAGCCAAGAAAACAAGTAAATTTTTTCCAAGCTCCGGAAAAACCAAGTTTCTACTCCTTTGCCAATTTTGTAAAACAACTAAGTACTTCTTCTCCTTTCATCTTAAGATCAAATTCAAGAATAGAATCATTTTTCAAAATTCCCGATGAAGGATATATCAAATTCACAACTGTATCATAAACTACGGTTCCATTTACGGTATATGAATCAATAAGTTCTATAAATTGATTTTCAATAAAAATACTATCGGACTTGACATGGGCTCTCAAATCCATTTTAGTTGTATAATTATCGATATTAACGGAGATATCCCAAGGATTTTCAAAATAATTTTCAATGATAGTTGTAACGGGTTGTTCAAGATTATCACAGATTATTTTTCCTGAATATTTTCCGGCAAATTTATCACTTTCCCTGATCTCGCAATTTTCACCACTATATCCGGCATCACAAAAGCAATCACCTTTGATACAATAACCATTTTCGCACAATTTGTCCTTGCATTTATCAAGACAGGAATAATTAGAAAATGTCAGAACTATAAGAAACACAAAACCGGAGATCAGAGTATAGGACTTGTTGACATTCATAATACAAATTTATAAATAATAACGAAAATAATTCAATTTTGTGGAATGAAAGAAAATTAAATTATTTCAAATTAAATATGATTATACCGAAGATCTTATATTATAATTATTGTAGATTTTAAATATAAACTTTAAATATACATGTAATTTTAAAGTTAAACTTTAAATTTTCCTCATTATAAAACATATTTTATCTATTTTAGGTAGAAAACTATATGTTTTTCACTAATTGTTGTTATTTTTCCGCACTTTTTTACAAAAACAACTTTACAGAATGGATTTTAAACCCAATAATATGAAGCGAATTATTTTAATATCAATTTTTTCATTTCTATATTTTTCAACAAATGCTTGTACCAATTTCCTGATAACCAAAGGAGCATCTGCAGATGGTTCCACTATGATCAGTTACAATGCGGATTCGCATACTTTGTATGGTGAATTGTACTACTGGGCTCCGGCAACTTATCCCGAAGGAACGATGCTGGATGTATATGACTGGGATAGCGGACAATATCACGGCAAAATCAAACAAGCACTTCAAACCTATAATGTAGTCGGTAATATGAACGAATTTCAGGTTGCAATAGGGGAAACAACTTTCGGAGGATTGGGTAAACTTCATCATCAAAAGGATGCGATTATCGATTATGGAAGTCTTATTTATATCGCATTGCAAAGATCCAAAAGTGCCAGGGAAGCAATAAAAGTGATGACTGAACTTGTAGCGGAATACGGTTACGCCAGTCATGGAGAATCTTTTTCCATAATGGATGCCAATGAAGTTTGGGTTCTGGAAATGATAGGTAAAGGAGATTTTGAAATGGGTGCTGTTTGGGTAGCACGACTTATTCCTGACGGGTACATTAGTGCACACGCCAATCAGGCAAGGATTATGAAATTTCCACAAAAATATGAAGAAGGAGGAATTTCCTCGGATGATATTGATAAAATATATGATCCTAAAGTAAACACAATTTATGCTGCCGATGTGATTTCATTTGCC
>Ga0256832_1001413_pt1 | contig 16206 bp, 12 predicted proteins | sample 134614metaG_FD_190534 | JGI IMG/M metagenome (GOLD analysis project Ga0256832, IMG submission 190534) | Hydrothermal vent microbial communities from Lau Basin, Pacific Ocean - 134-614 | ecosystem: Environmental > Aquatic > Marine > Hydrothermal vents | place: Pacific Ocean: Lau Basin | collected...
AAGGTGCTATGTTGGTTCTATTATAGAACAAATAAGAAACCTGTCCAGACCGGGTTTCCCTGGAAAGCAGTATTGCTCCGGCGGGCATGGAAAAATCCGCCATTCTCCGCACCCGCCTGATAAAATGAGCGATTGATCTGTTTGCCACAAAATGAGCCATGACCGTCAGAACCCGTTTTGCTCCCAGCCCCACCGGCTATCTTCATGTCGGGGGGGCGCGTACCGCCCTGTTTTCCTGGCTCTATGCCCGCAAGCACGGCGGTCAGTTCGTGCTGCGTATCGAGGATACGGATCTTGAGCGCTCCACCCAGGAATCGGTGAATGCCATCCTGGAGGGCATGACCTGGCTGGGCCTGGAATACGATGAAGGGCCTTTCTACCAGACCCATCGTTTCGACCGGTACAACGAGGTCATCGATCAGCTTCTGGAAAAGGGCCTGGCCTATCGTTGCGACTGTTCCAAGGAACGCCTGGAGCAACTGCGCGAAGACCAGATGAAGCGCAAGGTGAAGCCCCGCTACGACGGCTTTTGCCGCCAGCGGGAGATTGATCCTTCCCAGCCTCATGTGATTCGGTTCCGCAATCCTGACAGTGGCGCGGTGGTATTCGATGATCTGGTACGGGGACGCATCAGTGTCGCCAATGCTGAGCTGGATGATCTGATCATCCGCCGCAGCGATGGATCTCCGACCTACAATCTGACCGTGGTGGTGGATGATGCCGACATGAACATCACTCACGTGATCCGCGGGGATGACCATATCAACAACACCCCCCGGCAGATCAATCTCCTCAAGGCCCTGGAGCTGCCGGTGCCCCAGTATGGGCATCTGCCCATGATTCTTGGGGACGATGGCGCGCGCCTGTCCAAGCGTCATGGCGCTGTGAGCGTCATGCAGTACATGGAGGAGGGCTTCCTGCCCGAAGCCCTGCTCAACTACCTGGTGCGCCTGGGCTGGTCCCATGGAGACCAGGAGATCTTCTCCGTGGATGAGATGATCCAGCTGTTTGAACTGGAAGAAGTGAACAAAGCCCCTTCAGCCTTCAACACGGACAAGCTGCTGTGGATCAACCAGCACTACATCAAGACAGAAGATCCCCGGCATATTGCCCGCCTGCTGGCGCCGCATATGGGACGCCTGGACATCGATCCCACCCAGGGGCCGGATCTGGTCGCCGTGGTGGAAGCCCAACGCGAGCGGGCCTCCACCCTGGTGGAGCTGGCGCAGATCAGCGCCTTCTACTACAAGGACTTCGAGGCATTTGATCCCAAGGCCGCGAAGAAGGCTCTCAAGAGCGGCGCCCTGGAGCCCCTGGCCCTGGTGCGCGCCCACCTCATGGAATTGCCGGACTGGAACCGGGAAGACATCCATGCCGTCATCGCCAACGCCGTGAAGATTCTGGACGTGGGCTTTGGCAAGGTGGCCATGCCGGTGCGTGTGGCAGTCACCGGTGGCGCGCCTTCCCCTGACCTGGATCTCACCATGGAAATGATCGGCCGCAAAGCCTGCCTGCGCCGTATCGACAAAGCTATCGATTACATACAGAAACTGTCATGACTGAAAACAACAAACCCAAGAACTTCATCCGTCAGATCATCGAAGACGATCTGGCCACCGGCAAGCACAGCCGCATACATACGCGCTTTCCCCCGGAGCCCAATGGCTACCTGCACATTGGCCATGCCAAGTCCATCGTGCTCAATTTCGGCGTGGCGCAAGACTATGATGGCCAGTGCAACCTGCGCTTTGATGACACTAATCCTCACAAAGAGGATGAGGAGTATGTGGAAGCCATCAAGGAAGACGTGCGCTGGCTGGGCTATCAGTGGGCGGGGCTGTATTTCGCATCGGATTACTTCGAGCAGCTGTATCAGTTTGCCGAGGAGCTCATCGAGCGGGGCAAGGCCTATGTCTGTGAACTCAGTGCCGATGAAGTGCGCGAATACCGGGGCACGCTCACCGAGCCCGGCAGGGAGAGCCCCTGGCGTGACCGCAGCGTGGAGGAAAATCTGGATCTGTTCCGGCGCATGCGCCGGGGCGAATTCGAGGATGGCTCGCGCACCCTGCGGGCCAAGATCGACATGGCTTCGCCTAACATGAACATGCGCGATCCGGCCCTTTACCGCATCCGCCGGGGCGTGGTGCATCACCAGACCGGCGATGAATGGTGCATCTATCCCATGTACGACTTCACCCATCCTATCTCGGACGCCCTGGAAGGCATCACCCATTCCCTGTGTACCCTGGAGTTCGAGGATCACCGTCCCCTGTACGACTGGGTGCTGGACAATATCAGCGCGCCATGCCATCCCCGCCAGATCGAGTTCGCCCGCCTGAACCTGGAATACACGGTGATGAGCAAGCGCAAGCTCACCCAGTTGGTGGATGAAAAACATGTGGCCGGTTGGGACGACCCGCGCATGCCCACTATTGCCGGCTTGCGCCGCCGGGGGTATACACCGGCTTCCATCCGGGATTTCTGCAGCCGCATTGGCGTGACCAAGTCCGATGGCACAGTGGAGATGAGCGTACTGGAAGCCGCCATTCGTGAAGACCTGGATCGCAGCGCGCCCCGGCGCATGGCCGTGCTCGATCCCCTGCGGGTGGTGATCACCAACTACCCGGAACACGAAGAGGAAACCCTGAGCGGTCCCAATCATCCCAAGGATGAATCCATGGGCAGCCGGGCGCTGAAATTCTCCCGGGAGTTGTGGATAGAGCGGGCGGATTTCCGCGAAGAAGCCAACAAGAAGTACAAGCGCCTGATCCTTGGCGGAGAAGTGCGCTTGCGCAATGCCTACACCATTATCTGCCAGAAGGTGGTCAAGGACGTCAGCGGCGAAATCAAGGAGCTGCATTGCACCTATGACCCCAACACCCTGGGACGCAATCCCGAAGGACGGAAAGTGCGGGGCGTGATCCACTGGGTATCCGCCCTGGCGGCGGTGCCTGCGGAAGTGCGTCTTTATGACCGCCTGTTCACGGTGTCAGCGCCTGATGGCGACAAGGACAGGCCTTTTCAGGAGTTTCTCAATCCCGACTCCCTGAAAGTGGTTCAGGCCATGCTTGAACCCGCCCTGGCCGAGGCACAGCCAGGGGACCGTTTTCAGTTTGAGCGAGAGGGCTACTTCTGCCGCGATATCGTCAGCAAGGACCTGGTTTTCAACCGCGTGGTCACCCTGCGCGATTCCTGGGGTGGCGGATAGAAAAATATCGGAAAAAAACTATGGACAGACAAAAAAGCCTGCATTATCATACGCGCCTCTTGAGGATGCCTTGGCACCGCGAGGTTCCAGAGGTACTTTAAGCGGGGCCATAGCTCAGCTGGGAGAGCGCAACACTGGCAGTGTTGAGGTCGGCGGTTCGATCCCGCCTGGCTCCACCAATAAACCAACCTTTCCTGGAGGGTTGGAAAGCGACAAGTTTACTTGTCCCCTTCGTCTAGAGGCCTAGGACACCGCCCTTTCACGGCGGTAACAGGGGTTCGACTCCCCTAGGGGACGCCATATTGAAAGGGCTTACGTTTTCTGCGTAAGCCCTTTTTCTTTGCCTGTCTGTCCAGACTAGCTGTTGTCGGGCTGAAGCCCGATCTGAGGAAGATCAGGAGCATGTCTGTATTTCCACGCTAACTCACATGTGCCCTTGGCCACACCCCTGATCATGGAAAGTTCCCTCTCCCCCTTGGGGAAGAGGGTTAGGGTAAGGAGGGAGAAATTCCGCACCCCCACCCCAACCCTCCCCCGCGCGCGGCGGAGGGAGTTACGGGGTGCATTTCCACATTAACATTCATGAGGGCTGGGCACTCCACACCCCAGATCATGAAAACGTCCCCTCTCCCCTGGGGGAGAGGGCCAGGGTGAGGGGGTATTGGATGTATTTCCACATCTACCCGAGGGGGAAAGCGTTGGCCGGATGGTGAGGGAGGCGGTGCATTGCTCAGAAGTCCCCCTGTATCGGTTTTCAGCCCACTGTTAAGAAACCCCGCTGTCTGCCGATCAAGTCTGCAGAAACCAAAATTATTTCTGTGAGCGGGGGTTCCTGATGCTGCAAAAAACTGATACTTCTACAAACAATATCGCCATGGACTTTCTCAAAGACCTGGCCTATCAGCTGAGCAGCCGTGACATTGAGTTACCCCCTTTTCCTGATGTCTACACAAGGATACTAGGAGCGCTGAACGACCCGGATCTTTCCATGGACAAGCTGGCCAGGATGATTACTGGAGCCCCGGATCTTTGTGTGCGTATCCTTTTGCTGGCCAACTCGGCTCTGTTCAATCGTGCCGGCGTGGAGATCGTGGATATCGGAGTGGCGGTTTCCCGCCTGGGTGTCAGCGCAGTACGCAACGCCACGGTATCCGTAGCCACCCGGGAAATGTTCGATTGCCCCCGCAGTTCCCCGATCTGGGAAACCCTGGAGCAGCTTCGCTCCGCTTCCGTGCGCACCGCGGCCTTCGCCAGCTATCTGGCGGAGCATACAGGACTCAAGGAGTCTCGTGATGACGCCATGCTCACGGGTCTGCTGCACAACGTGGGACACTTTTATATTCTCACCAAGTCGCGGGAGTTCCCCGAGTTCGTCAAGGAGATGTCCATGGAGCAGTGGATGCCGGGTGTCGGTTGCGCTCTTATTGAGAACTGGGGATTCCCGGAACAGATCGCCAGGGCTGTGGACGAACAGAATGATATGGAAGGAACCCACTTTGGCCCGGAAAACCTTACGGATGTTCTCAAGGCGGCAAAGTTCTTTTCCCGCATGTATGTATCCGGTGAAGCAGAGCAGATGGTTTCAGACATCGAGTGGGATCAGATGCCCTGTCTCAACAAGCTGGGTATGCGACCGGACAATATACTGGAGATCTACACGGCAGCTGCCGGTCAGGTGCAGGAATTCATGTCCATGCTGAACTGATGCCTGGCGTCAGCCCGGAAACGGCGCCTGGCTCCTGAGAATGCCCTGAACAGGGATTCGTCCGGTAAAGCCCACGGCCAGGCGCCATTTCCTGACAGGGATCACTTCATGCGTTCTATCTTCACCAGAGCAGCGGGGTTGCGCCAGTCGTAGGTGCCGGGGGCCAGGTCGCCGACGCCATGGATGCCGGGATGCACGGAGATGAAGCCTTCCCCGTTTTCTACGGACATGCCCGCGCCGCCACAGACCGGCCCCGGGATGTTGCTGCACAGTTCATCATTTATTTCTGTGCCAGCGTCATAGGCCGGCACGGCTACCGTAACCGGGTTGTTCTTTTTCTTGGGCAGCTTGAGCCCGCTAATACCAATAAAGGCATCATTGGTGGGGATCAGCATGGATACCAGGGACAGGTAGCGAAAACGTCTGCTGTCATCCAGGGTCAGGGTGACGCTCTGGCCAGGCCCCAGAAGCCCGTCGGAGGCGACGGTTTCGTGTACATCGTCTGAGGCATCCAGTGTGGCTTTCAGGCCGCTGATATCGCCGCCTTCAGCGACAGCTTCCAGATCAGCCGAAGCCGGTGAACCGGGCATAAAGACAGGATAGCCCGCCTTGTGCGTGGCAACCAGCACGGGGGTGAAGGACTGGGCCTGGGTAAGGTTGGTGATGGTCACCTGGTAATCGTCCGCCAGGGTGCTGGTAGCGGCAACCGCCAGGGGCAGGGCGAGCAGGATGCTCTTGCGTATCTTGTTGTTCATGATTTTCTCCTCCAAACAGGGTGTGGCAGCAGTGTTGCTGTATAGAAATCATGAACCACCCATATCCCGTGGATTTCACATAAGTATCACATTTCGGTCACAAATGGCCGGGAGGAGAACTGAAAACCAAAGGTTGTGCCTTCGTTCAGACGGCTTTCAGCCCAGATTTTCCCATTGTGCAGTTCAAGAATGCGTTTGGCGATGGCCAAGCCCAGGCCGGCGTGTTGCGCGCCGGTGCGGCGGCTCTTGTCCAGCCGGTAGAAACGGTCGAAGATGTGCGGCAGTGCTTCCCGGGGTATTCCACAGCCCGTATCCGATATTTCCACGGAGATGTTTTGTCCGTCCGAGGTCAGAGAGACCCTGACCTGTCCATTCTCCGGCGTATGCTGGAGAGCATTCTCGATGAGGTTGTCCAGCACCCTTTGGATCAGGCCGATGTCGCCGTAGGCAAAGGGCAGGAGTGGCGGGCAGTCCACCAGCAGTTCGACATTTCTTTCACGGACTTTCAGCTGGAACTTGTTGACCACGTCCTGCACCAGTTCCGCTAGGGAAAAGGCTTCAATATTGATCATGGTACCGCAGGAATCCAGTTTGGCCAGTTCAAACAGTTCTGAGACCAGGCGTATCAGTTGGTGGCTCTGGGTATTGGCGATGTGCAGATAGCGTTGCCGTTCTTCCGGTTCAAGCTGCGGATCTTTTAGGAGCAGGGTTTCCAGGTAGCCGTGCAGGGAAGTCAGGGGGGTGCGCAGATCATGGGAGATGTTGGCGATCATTTCCCGGCGCTGGGCATCGTTGCGGGTCAGTGCCTCCATCTGCCGGTCTATGCGTTCCGCCATTTCATTGAAGCTGCGGCCCAGGATCTCTATCTCATCCGGATGGCGGGTGTCTCTGACCGGGTAGCGTGGCATTTCCCGCGCAGAGCTTCCCGGGGAAACCTTTTGCATGATTTTAGCGAGCAGGCGCAGCCGGCGGGTGATGAAAGCGAAGCCGCCCAGGCCGAACAGCAGACTGATGATCAGGGCCGTGAGCAGCAGACCGGCGGCCACGCGCAAGGCGTAACTGTCTGCAATGCGGTTGGCGATGCCATCGTAGGCTTCACTGCCCAGGATGACGTACAAATAGCCCTGAAGCTGGCCATCGCGGCGGATGGGCGAGGCGGAAAACACCTTGCTTCCCTGAAATGAACGCGGGTTGTCTCCCTTGAGCGGGTATTCCGCGTTTCCAGAAATGAACTGCTTTATAGGAGCCAGGGAAACCCGTTTGCGCACGACCTTGCCTTCTGGCGCAGAATATGCCAGCAGTTTTCCCCGGGGATTCAGTAGATAGACTTCGATGGAAGGGTTGATGACCATGAGCAGATGAAACAGATGCTCCAGGGCTTTCTGATTGACTTTTCCGTCTGTGAGCAAGGAGTCGCTCTCCACCAGGTGCTGGGCCAGATCCACATTGAGTTTCTGCATGACCTCCTGCTGGTAAGTGCTGGATGTGTAGTTGAGCAACCAGAAGAACGCCCCGCCCAGTATCAACATGAGCAGGAACAACAACGCAGCCATCCTGGTGTACAAGCGGGTAAGGCGAATCATGTGCCGGCTCCTTCTCTGGTGGTGAACTTGTATCCCACACCCCATACCGTGAGGATGAATTCAGGGTTGGATGGATCCTTCTCGATTTTTGCTCGCAGGCGGTTGATATGGGAATTGACCGTATGTTCGTAGCCTTCGTGACTGTATCCCCAAACCGCATCCAGCAGTTGGCAGCGGCTGAACACCTGGCCGGGATGCCCGGCAAAATGCCACAACAGGTCGAATTCGCGGGCCGTCAGATCCAGGGGAGCCTGATCCAGTTTTACGGTACGGCCCGAGTAGTCGATTTCCAGGTCATCAAACTTCAGTACAGCGGGAGGTGATTCGGCGTTCTTCTTCAGGGCGGACATGCGCCGGCAGATGGCTTTCACCCGGGCCACCAGTTCGCGTACGCTGAAAGGTTTGCTCAGGTAGTCGTCGGCGCCGATCTCCAGCCCCAGCACGCGGTCCATTTCTGAACTTCTCGCGGTGAGCATCAGTATCGGCGTATAGGGTTCCATGGCGCGTACCTGGCGGCAGATCTCCAGGCCATCGACGCCGGGCAGCATCAGGTCGAGAATGATCAGCTCGTAATCGCCCGAGCAGGCCTTTTCCAGACCTGTCTGACCATCATGGCAGACCTCGACCTCAGAGCCGTGATCCCTGAGATGCATGGCGACCAGAAATGCAATGTCCTGGTCGTCTTCGATTACTAGTATTTTTGTCATGGGTGCCTGTGCTCAATAACTACCGCCGGGGAATCCGAAGGGTGATATTCAGAGCCTGAAGTGCCAACGTATCGGCCCCGCAGGGCAGGTAATGGTTTGTTAGTATTGAGCATAGACCAAAAATATCACTAAATTATCACATGTAATCGCGCTGCCCTGAATCTGCCTATCATGCCCTGTTCAGAGTGCTCTTGTTCGGAGGTTTCCTCACATGTGTGGCCGCTACAATCTTGTCGCAGATGCTCAGGCTTTTGTGGATGCTTTCCAGATCATGAATGAGTTCGACTGGCAGGCCCGTTACAATATTGCGCCTTCACAGGCGGTGCCAGTGATCCGCATGAATGCGCAAAGCCGAAAAGCCGCCCTGCTGCATTGGGGGCTCATTCCCTCCTGGGCGAGGGACAGGAAGATCGCCTATCACACCATCAATGCCCGGGCGGAAACTGTGGACCAGAAGCCGGCTTTCCGGGCTGCTTTTCGCAAGCGCCGTTGCCTTATCCCGGCCACGGGCTTCTATGAGTGGCGCCAACTTGGTAAAAGCAAGCAGCCCTACAACATCCGGGTGAAGGAGCAGACGTTGTTTGCCTTTGCGGGATTGTGGGAACACTGGAAAAGCCCTGCGGGAGAAGTGCTGGAGTCCTGTACCATCATTGTCACCCGGGCCAGTCAGGCTCTTGCGCCTGTCCATGACCGCATGCCGGTTATACTGCACCCAAGTGACTACGCGAGCTGGTTGGACCCCGTCAATCAGGATCTGCCAGCACTCAAAGCGCTGCTGCAGCCCTGGCCGGGAGAGTTGATCATTTACCCGGTCAGTCGCCGCGTGGGTAATCCCGCCAACGATGATCCCTCCCTCATTCAGCCTCTGGCAGAAGGTATCCCGGACAATGCCGAACATTGAAAAAATTGTTTCCGGCGGGCAGACGGGAGTGGATCGTGGAGCCCTGGATGCTGCCCTGGAGCTGGGGCTGCCCTGTGGCGGCTGGTGTCCCAAAGGCAGGCGTGCGCTGGATGGTCCCATTCCTGATCGCTACCCTCTGCAAGAGACCAATAGCCGGGACTACAAGGTACGCACCCGCCTGAATGTCCGGGATTCGGACGGCACCCTGATTCTCAACTGCGGAGATCTCAGCGGGGGTACGGCCTATACACAGGCCGTGGCAGAACGGCTGGGCCGGCCTTGTCTGGTAATCAACCTGGATGATGATGCTCCGGACATCAGAAAGGCGCAGGCCTGGGTGGAAACCGAGGCTGTGCGGGTGCTTAATGTTGCCGGACCGCGGGAGAACAAATGCCCGGGCATCCAGCGCATGGCCAGAGCTTTCGTTCTGGACCTTCTGACGCCCATTTGAGGAGGTGCCCGAGGAAAACTCCCCTTCCATCAGTGATACAATTGGGCCATCGATCACACCGCAGTACCGAGGATTCCTCATGGAAAAGATAACCTGTTTCAAGGCCTACGATGTGCGTGGCCGGATTCCCGACCAGCTCAATGAAGACATTGCTTACCGCATAGGGCGGGCCTACGCGGCGTTTCTCCAGCCGAGCACCGTCGTGGTGGGAGAGGATATCCGTCTTTCCAGTCCGGGTCTGCGGGCCGCTTTGGTCAAGGGGCTGACCGACAGTGGTGTGAACGTGAAGGAACTGGGCCTGTGTGGAACCGAGGTGGTATATTTCGCCACGGATCACTACGACTATGACGGCGGTATCATGGTGACTGCCAGCCACAATCCCATGGATTACAACGGTCTGAAGTTCGTGCGCGAAGGTTCCCGTCCCATCAGCGCCGATACCGGCCTGCAGGATATTCGCAAGCTGGCGGAGAAGAATGAATTTACCGATGCCGAACAGAAGGGCACGGTGGAAAGCATTGAGTGGAAAGACGACTACATTCAGGCGCTGCTCGGCTATGTTGACCTGGACAAGCTCAAACCCCTGAAGATCGTCGCCAACCCCGGCAACGGCGGCGCCGGCCCCATCATCGATCTGCTCGAAGAACATCTGCCCTTCGAATTCGTGCGCATCAACTTCGAGCCGGACGGCACTTTCCCCAATGGCATACCCAATCCTATCCTGCCGGAGAACCGCCAGGCCACCATCGATGCAGTGCTGGCGCACAAGGCGGATTTCGGTATCGCCTGGGACGGTGATTACGACCGTTGCTTCCTGTTCGATGAAACCGGCCGTTTCATCGAGGGTTACTACATCGTCGGCCTGCTGGCGGAAGCCTTTCTGGCCAAGCATCCCGGTTCCAAGATCATCTATGATCCCCGGGTCATCTGGAACACCATCGATATCGTGGAGTCTGCGGGAGGCATTCCCATTCAGAGCGTATCAGGACATGCCTTTATCAAACAGCGCATGCGCGAAGAGGATGCCATCTATGGTGGGGAGATGAGCGCACACCATTATTTCCGTGATTTTGCCTATTGCGACAGTGGACAGATCCCCTGGCTGCTGGTGGCAGAGCTGATCAGTGTCAAGGGGCGCAGTCTCAGCAGCATGCTGGATGAACGCATCGCAAAATTCCCCACCAGTGGCGAGATCAATTTCAAGGTGAAGGACGCCGCCGAGGCGGTAAAGGCCGTCGAGGAAAAGTATCTGCCGGGCGCCAAGCGTGTGGACCGTACTGACGGCCTCTCTCTGGAATATGACAATTGGCGTTTCAACCTTCGCGCATCCAATACGGAACCCGTACTGCGGCTCAACCTGGAAACCCGGGGCGACCAAAAGCTGATGGAAGAGAAAACAGCAGAGATCAGCGCCTTTCTTCAAGCCATGGCCGGCTGATCCTGGCGGAGCGAAAGAACGTGCGTGTATTGGTGACGGGCCAACCGGCCTCAGGGCTCTTCATCCTGGGTGAACTGCTGTACCGGTTGTACGGGCTTGAGAATCTCAATGTGTCCCTGGACAGCCTGCCAGAGGATTCGTCCGCCTTGGCGCAATTCATACAGGAAGGCGGTTTTAGCGACGGCAGCCTGATGGCCTGGCACTATTCTGCCGACCCCGCCCTCCTGGAGGCCTGCCGGCAGCAGGGTGTACAGGTCGTCTGTACTGTGCGGGATCCCTATATTCTGTTTGAGACTGTCTATCTCCATGCCAACAGCCCCCGGGGCATGCCTGCGGTGCCGGAAACCACCCGCCTCAAGGGCGAGGACATGGAAAGCGCCGTGGTTCTGGATTTTATTCACAATGTATTTTCCCGGCAGCTGCGCCTTACCGCCGACTGGCAGGCCAGTGGCCAGGCATTGATGGTGCATCAGGAACAGTTCATGCTCGAAGTGGAGCGGACATTGGAGGTTCTGGAACCGGTGCTGGGCAAGGCGCCCGACAAGGATGTCCCTGCCCTGATGAACGCCATCCTGGAGAAACACGCCCTGGGGTCTGCCCTCAATCCTCTGTCCGATTCGCGGTTGCCGGCCGGCACCCTTCAGGTGCTGAATGAGGTCATACCCCAGGCTTTCTTCGAGTTGGGGTATCAGAAGCGGGGGGCGGATGCTCAGGGAAGCATGAACCAGCGCATGCTGGGCATGGCGCTTTTTCAGCAATTGTACGCCGGGGGGCAGCGGGTGTTTCTCGTGGGGCATGGCAAGTCTGGCACCACCTGGCTGCATATGCTGTTTTTTCACCACCCCAATGTTGCGGCAGTGGCCGAGCGGCGGCTGTTCGAACATCCTGATCAGAACAAGGCGCTGTTCGATGCCTTGTTGGACGATGAGACTTTCGAAAGCTGGTTTCAGAGTTCTTCCTTCGGCATCAAGGCGCCGGAACAAACGGATGTGCGCTATGAACTGATGCGCCTGATGAGTGACTATCTGCTCTACCGGGCGCTGGCCGTGCGCAAGACCGCCAAGGGTTTCGAGCGCAGGGAACCCATCACCCATTTCAGTGAAAAGATCGCCCTGAACACTGATCAGGATGCCCGGGTAACCATTGATACACTGCAGAAGCTCTACCCGGATGCGAAGATCGTGCACATCGTGCGCGATCCCCGGGACGTGGCCGTATCCGCCATGTTCCATTCCTACCGCAATTTCCGGGAAAAGCACGAACGCAACTGGATTACGGATTTTGTGGATTCCGTGCTGGAAGGCGACAACAGCAGTATTCTTAAAAAACAGGCCGTTTCCGCCTATTTCAAGAGTCATGCCAGGGCCTGGAACAAGATCGCCGGCATTTTTCATCACAGGGGTGAAACCCTGTATGGTGACAACTACCTGCTGGTGCGTTACGAGGATCTTCTTGCCGCGCCACAGGACCAGGTGACCCGCCTGTTCAGGTTTGCCGGCCTGTCCCGGGATGAGCAGTTGGTGGCGGACGTGGTGGAGAAGGCCTCTTTCAAGAACCTGTCCAAGGGACGTAAAGCGGGACAGCAGGACAGTTCCAGTTTTTACCGCAAGGGCGTGGCCGGGGACTGGAAGAACTACCTGACCCCCGAGACCAGCCGCAAGGTGTTCAGCGATGCCTGGGAGCTGATGCAACTGTTTGGCTATGAGTAAAGCGCGTACTCCCATGGAGCAGCGCCTGAGGCGCATCGGAGTATGGGGGCTGGTGCTGATGATTGCCGGGCTTTCCCTGGCCTGGTACCTGCATTTCAAAGGCAGGGAGCGGGGTGTCTATGCCCTATCTCGGGAACAGGTGAGCGTGCCGGCACAAGGCAGGGTCCGGCTCATGGCCCTGCCTAAGATCCAGGGCCTGCCTATCTGGAGCACAGATACCAGCGTCAACCGCATCGCCTGCAATCGTCAGTATAAACAGGCATCCCAAGGCTGGTTGATCAAACAGTGGAAAAACCAGGATTCCCTGTGCAATGACAAAGACCCCAAACCTGACCAGGCCTGCCCGGGGGCCTCGTCAGAGCGGTCCACCCGTACTGCCCGCTATTGCCAGTGGCAGAATGAACAGCGCGTGTTGCTGTCCATGGATGCAGGGAAGATGGCCAATCACGGCTGCAACCCCAATGCCAAAGGCAATGTGGGCGGTTTTGTTTCCTACCTGGCTTGGGAACCCAAGATCCTGCCGGACTTTTTCAAGAAGCGGGAAAGGTACATGGTGCGCAACATGGAAGAGATTTTCGTGCGTTTCCGCTTCCGCAACATCAAGGTGGAGGATGCCTTCGAGTGCGACCCCAGCCAGGTGGACAAGGGCGCCGTGCATACCAGGGGTATCGTGCATTCCTATGCCACGGCGACTTTCTCCGAGATTGATCCCCGTACTCAGCGTGGTAGCGGACGCACCATCTTCTACCAGATCCTCAATTATGACGCCCGGCCCAAGGTGCAGGAACATATTCTTCAGGGCCGCCATGTGTACCTGACCTGCAGCTATAAGAATAACAAGCACAACACCATGATTTACCGGGACACGGTGTTCGAGTTCGGCCAGCCCATTGCCTATCCGCCACGGAAAGGTGGTGGGGAATGGGTGGACTACGAATTCAACCTGCTGGCGGGGATGAAACGCGGTATAAGGGAATGCTATGGTGATATCGATCCGGGCAACTTCAAATTCACCGGCTTTCATATTGGCACGGAGATCAAGAACGGCGCTTATCACGAGTTCATGATCGAGAAGCCGGAGATCGAGATCATCTACAATAGGGATCCCGGCTGATGGACAGGGAAGATCCCCGCCCCTGGTATTTTCTGCATATCCCCAAAACCGCAGGGACCAGCTTCCGTGTGTTGCTGGAGAACAGTTTTCATCTCCGGCAGATCTGCCCGGCCTACGAGTTCCATGCCATTTCCCGATACAGCGACGAGCAACTGCAGCAGTTCCGCCTGTTTCGAGGACACATGGGTTACAGCCTGGTCAACTACCTGCCGGTGAAACCCCGCACAATGGTCATGCTGCGTGATCCCATGGAGCGGGCGGTTTCCCATTTTGAATACATCAGCCGGGACCCGGCCCACCCCAGGCATCGCATCATCCATGAACGGAAACTGGGATTGAAGGACTATCTTCTCGACCCCGAACTCAGTGCCGAAGTGACCAATGCCCAGGTGCGTCCTCTGGCGCATCTGGCGGACCGCGGGACTCTGAAGGAACTGCTAGCCGGCAGTGACGATCAGGCAGGCTTTGCCCGGGCTTGGCGACGTTGCCTCAAAGACGTACTGCCGCCGGATGACGAGCTGCTGGATGTCGCCCTGCGGCGCCTGGAGGCCATGGATTTCGTGGGGACAGCAGAAACGCTGGACAAGGGCATGGAAGTGGCGGCCTGGCTTCTGGGAGCGCCGGGAGGACAGTCTCTGCCTTCTCTCAATGTCAATCCGGGGCGCACCCGCCTGGCGGACTTACCGGCCGATGTACTGGAATTGCTGGAACAGGCCACCGTCCTGGATCGCCGGCTCTATGCGCGGGGCAGGGAGTTGTTCGCGCGACAATACCGGAAAATGCGTGATGGGGAAGAGGCTGGTGCGCCAGTTGCAGCCTGCCCGGTGGTGCCGGAAGCGCAGGCAGACCGGTTGGTGCTGGATTTCCGGCAACCCCTGTGTGGCCGCGGCTGGCACCAGCGTGAGCTGGTTCCGGGCAAAGGCATATTGCGCTGGAGCGGGCCAGGCCGATTCTCGGACATTCACGTGGCTTTGCCGGAGAGGAGGGATTACCTCATTCAGGTTGTGCTGGCGGATTGGCTGAACGATGAATTCTTGTCAGAACTCAAGCTCACTGTCGATGACAAACCCATTCCTTCCCGTCTGCTACAACAGCAGGAGGAAACGCGGCTGGAAGCGGATTTGAATGCCTCCTTCCTGGGGCCAGCCGGTCACGGCTTGCGCCTGGGGCTTATGCTGCCTTACACCGGCGTGTCGGGCCAGGGGGGAGAGGAGCGTATCAATCACTGCCATGCGCGAAAAGTGGGGGTGGCCGTGTATCGCTTCGAGTTTATTCCGGTCTGAACCGGGGCATCAACCATTGTTCAAATATCTGCTCGCTGTCGGGCAGGGCCTTCATCCGCTCCGCCAGATCAGCATCGAAAGGAACGCCGAACCTGTCTTCATACCAGCGGGCGTAGTGCAGGCTGTACATACGCGCGGCATTGGCCTTGGGATACAGGCCTGTCTTGATGCAGCCGTAACACAGATCCACGGGATATTCCTGCCGGGCCACATGTTCCCGCAGGGAGGGCATGAGTCCTGACTGCCAGATTTGTTGGGCAGGTTGTTTGCCGATATCGCCGAAAGTGACGCCATGGTAGCAACAGGGATGGGCAGCGCCTTCATAGCTGAAATAAAGGGTCTTGAAGGGCTCCAGGCAGAACATTCGCGGGTGATGGCGGTATTCCACTTCATCCTTTTCTGGTACCCGTACCTCGATCTTGCCAGCCGCTTTTTCCCCCAGAGCGCCCTGTTCACGTTTTTCCCGGGCGATGTTTTTCAATTCCGAGATAGGAATGGACTTTGTGGACAGAGGACGGCTGCCCATGTGGCGGGACTGGAGTACCGCTTCATCTTCCCGGTTGGTTTCATAGTCGCCAGCCTCCAGGCGCAGGCCATATTCTGCGGCAATGTTACGGGCCTCTTTCAGCATCCGCCCTTCCTGCTCCGGATGAAACACGGAGGCGTGGCCATGGAGCTCCTGAATGATGTCATAGGTCTTCATGGGCTTGAGGTGGATGACATTGGCACCGGCTTCTCCCATGAGGCGGACGAATTCCGGCAGCTTGTCCACGTGGTGCTTGAAGGCCAGACTGTTGATGACGATGAGGGGGAATTCCGTGCCCTGATTTTTCTTCTCCGCGCTGAGGCGGCGGATGCCCGCCAGCACCCGCTCGAAGTCTCCGCCGATATAGATGTTCTCATAGTCTTCGCGGTTGCTGCCGGAAAAGCTCACGGTGATCTTGCTGATACGCTTGTGCACCAGGTCTTCACAGGTCTTTTCATCCAGGTGCATGCCGTGAGTGAAGAAATCCACCATGACTTCATAACGGTCGAGAATTTCCAGGATGCGATCGAACTGGGGGTGCAGGGTGGGTTCACCGTAGCCGAAGGCATGCACCACCAGGGCATGCTCCAGAACTTCTCCCATGCGTTCCTCGATGAGATCCGCATCGAAAAATCCCCGGTGCCGGTGAGAAATGATGTTGAAGCGCTTGGGATTGAGGGCGGAAAAGGTATGGCACATGGCGCATTGCAGATCGCACAGGTTGCTCACCTCGATGAAGACTTCCAGGGGCCAGGGGGGCTGGGTGCCCTCTTGAACAAAGTTGAGGAAGCCCTGTATGGCCTCACGCTTGTGCTCCCGGAAGCCT
>Ga0256832_1001414_pt1 | contig 16206 bp, 20 predicted proteins | sample 134614metaG_FD_190534 | JGI IMG/M metagenome (GOLD analysis project Ga0256832, IMG submission 190534) | Hydrothermal vent microbial communities from Lau Basin, Pacific Ocean - 134-614 | ecosystem: Environmental > Aquatic > Marine > Hydrothermal vents | place: Pacific Ocean: Lau Basin | collected...
CTAAAAGTCGGGTTACTAAGTCTATCTTTCCCTCTTTTAAATAGCTTTTTATGGTTCGAGAGTGTACGGAAATATCATCTACTTTTACCTCATCTACCACAACTACCTCTCCATGAAAAAGCTCTTTTAACAAGGCTCTATTTCCCTCTTTTTTATGACCAAACTCAAAGTCATATCCAACTACAATAGTCTCTAGCTGAGGGAAATCTGTACAGAGTTTTTCAACAAATGCTTTAGCTGACAGTTTATAGATTTTTTCAAAATGGTAGAAAAAACAAGGTTTTTCAATATAGTTACTTCGTCTATATCCTGGGGTCAAGTAGCCACCATTTCGCTCTATGACCACTAGAGCTTCAGCTTGGTCAATTAACGCTTGATGTCCTACATGAATGCCATCAAATGAGCCGATAGTAATGGATTTAATCTTATTGCTTAACTGCATGATTTCCTAAAATAGTATACATACTCTATATTTCCTAATTTACCTGTAAGTTTAGAGGTTGTCTTATAGACCAACTCCCACCTTAACTCTCTAGCTTTAGCTTCAAATCTCTCTTTAGCCTCTAAAATGGCCTTTTCATCCACAACCACACCTCTACTGTCACGTTTTACATTTCGCCCCACTTCAAACTGTGGCTTAAAGAGCAAAATCATCTCACTCTTAGAGAGTCTATCTACTGCTTCCACTATCTGCAAAATAGAGATAAATGAGACATCACAAGTTAATAAATCAAAAGGTTCAGTTGGCTTAAATAGGCGAACATCGGTCTCTTCAAAGATAGATACTCTACTATTTTCTCGCAATGAGTGGTGAAGCTGATTTCTGCCCACATCTACACACGCTACAGACTCTACACCATTTTCAAGAAGTATCTGTACAAAACCACCTGTACTTGAACCCACATCAACTGCTCGTCTCCCCTCTAAATCTAAAGGGTACTCCTCTAAAAAAAGCTCTAACTTCTTGGCTGCACGACTCACATAAAACTTCTCTTGGTCAATATCAATGTTTGAACTCTCATCACACTTCATTGACGCTTTAGCCACTTGACCATTGACAAATACTTTACCACGTTTAATCGCATCTAACGCACGGTTACGACTCTCAAAGTAACCCTTTTCGACTAAGTATCTGTCTAATCTCATCTTGCCCTCAATTTTTTTTAGGAATTGTAACATATTTGCTATAATGTACAATATTTTTAAATAAAGGAAACAGATGAAATTTGATAATGTAAGTGTAGAGGTAGAGGGAAATAGCTATTTTGATGGAGCAGTAACAAGTAGAACCATTAACTTCCCTGATGGAAGTAGAAAAACTTTAGGTTTTATGAGTGCTGGAGAGTATGAGTTTGGAACAGACCAAGCTGAACTTATGGAGATTACATCTGGTGAACTTGAGTATAAATTAGCTGATTCAGAGGAGTGGGTTAGTGTAAAAGGTGGAGAGAGCTTTAATGTACCTGCTAACTCAAAATTTCAAGTTAAAGCTAAAACTATGGTTGATTACTGCTGTTCATACCTCTAAAAAGAGATGTTCCTATTGGGAGCATTCTCTACCTAATCTTACTTTTTATTTCAAATAACTCCACTCTTATGCTATAATATTTGTAAATTCAAAATAATTAGGAGGACAATTATGAATTTCAACTTCACTGCTGAAACTATTTTACTTATTTTAGGAGGTGTTGCTTTTGGGGCTTTTCTTATGTACTTAAAATCTCTTCTAACCATTAGAAAGTATAAAAAAGAACTCAATGACTACAAAGCTCACTTAGAGCGACAGATGAAGATTACCGATGCAGGAAATGCAACTTTAGTTAAAGAGTTAGAGACACTAAAGAAAGAGAATGAAAACTTAAGAATTTCAGTTAAAACATTAGGTCAAAAGCCTGGTCGTGCAGAGCTTAGACTCTTAAATATCTATGACTCAGCTCTTAGAAAAATGATGTCACAAGCCCCTGGGTTCTCTTCGGCGTGGGAAATCTCTTTGCAGGAGGCAGAGCGTGAGTATGAGGCTAACGAGACAGGATTAAAAAGTATTGTCAGTAAAGTATTTGGTTCAAGTCCAACTTCTACAACTGAAACAACAACTGTTCAACGATTAGAACACAAAAATTAACATAAACCCTTTACAAAACTTCTTTTTTGATTTATAATAGAAAAAAAATGAAAAAGGAGTTTTCATGTTTCGGTCTTTTCTATCTTTCACGCTCTTACTACTTTTTACAGCATGTAACCCTAACTCTTCTATTCTTATTTCACAGCCACCTATCAAAAAGGTATTAGATGAAGATACAATTGTTCGGATACCCATCCCTTTTAAAGAGAGTGGATACTCTCACATTACTACCAAACTCTACACTTCCCAAAAAGATTTCACAACATTTCTTGAAAAAGTAAAACAACAAAGATATTGGCAAGAGAGAGCAAAAACAAATTTTATTAGCTCTTTAAAAATCAACCCTATTGATTTTACAAAATACAACCTGCTTATCTATACAATAAAAGAGAATTCAGGCTCTACAAAACTTACAATAGACCCACCAAAAGGTGACAATGCTCATGTAGAGATTAATATTAACAGAGAGACAGCGAATGAAATTGGTACAGCCGATATGGCATATTATGCTCTTGCCTATAAAATTAAAAAGAGTGTTATTGACATTACTTTTGATAATGGTGTAAAAAAAGAGATTATCCTAAACAATAACATTCAACTAGGTTCTGATGGTAAAGTACCCAAAGAGTGTTTAGCATGGTATGATGGTTGCAATGACTGTATGCGAAAAGCTCAAGAGGTTGTCTGTACTGAACGTTACTGTGTGCATCACGATAAGTTCAGATGTACAAAATGGAAAAATTAATAACAGTTTACTATTTTCTTTAACTAAAATAAGTATAATAGAGTAATCTATTAAAGGGAAATAGTAATCATGAAGAGTTCTAAAACACTTTTACCAATAGTTACTCTGCTTCTTTTTACTGGTTGTATTCAACCATCTATCAATCAGAGTAGTAATTATAATAACCCATCGGGGACACAAACACTTACCTTTTCAACCAATGAACATAACTTTATGCACTCTTTGAGCAACATTACAACTGCTCAAGAGCGTAATAACTATATGGATGAGTTTCTACTTAAATCTGATATCCAGTGTGCTAACTTTCTAAACCAACCTCTACAAAAAACTGATGATACAACTAAAAATGACTCACTATATATAAATATTGCCGAAGGTGTAAGTAGCCTCTTTGGTCTTGGATATATTACTAGTACAGCTAAAGCTGTCTTTGGTGGAAACAGTGAAACCTCTAATGAAGAGAAAAAAGCTTATGCTAACGCTCTCTCTCCTGAAATAAGAAAGGGTGTAGAGATTGCTCGTACAAGGTTTGCCAAAGAGATGAGAAAAAAACAAACATTGCCATTAGATAAATACTCTATAGAGAATCTCAAAGAGGATACACTAAAATATGATAAACAGTGTAATCTTGAGTATGGGCTTATTGAGATTAACCGTGCATTAAAAGAGATGCAATCTCAAATGAACAGAAGTGCTATAACAAAAGAAGAGCCTACTCCTACCCTTGACCCACAAGTTATTAAAGATAAAGTGACTCAAGCAACACAAGAGGTCAAAGAGAAGCAAGAGAATCAAAAACAAGAGAATAATCAAACAACTATATTAAGTATCTAAAGCCTCCAATACAGCTAGTGCTTGTCGATGCTCCTTAACATCATGACAACGCACAATAGAGGCTCCATTCTCCACAGCTCGTGTATGAATAACAATAGTTCCTGCCAATCGCTCCTGCGTTGGGGTAGGAATGACTTTGTCTATCATAGACTTTCGACTAGCCCCCACCAACACCTCACACCCAAACTTCTTAAAGTGACCCATATTTTTTATAAGCGTTAAGTTATGCTCTAGAGTCTTTCCAAACCCTATGCCTACGTCTAAAATAATATCTTCACGCTTCATTCCCAACGCTTCACACTTTGCTATTCTCTCCTCAAAAAACTCTGAAACCTCTACCATGACATCCTCATAACTTGGGTTTTGTTGCATCGTTTGTGGTGTTCCTTGCATATGCATAATACACAACTTAGCCCCATACTCCACAGCTAACTTCACTACCTCATCATTAGAAGCCCCTGTAATGTCATTGACCAAATTAAAGCTTGACTTTAAAGCATACTCAATAACCGATGGAGTGTAAGAATCTACCGAAAAAGAGACCTTTTCATAGAGCTTTTTACTCTTTATTGCATCACAAATAGGCTTTATTCGCTCCAACTCAATCTCATCTGAAACCACATCAGCATTAGGACGAGAAGAGACAGCCCCTATGTCAATTATATTTGCCCCCTGCTTTATCATCTGCTCTATCTTCTCAACAGCATCACCATCTCTAAAACGAGACCCCTCAAAAAAACTGTCATCATTGGCATTTATTATTCCCATTATCTTAACAGGGTACTCTTTGACCTTTAAAAACTCCTGCAACTCCAAAGCCAAAGCCTTTAGTCCAAAAGGTTGAGCCAACTCCTTTTTAGAGAGTATCTCAATATGTTTACGTGTCCCCACAAGCAGACAATCATAGCTCTCTTTCTCACAAGTTATCACCCCAGAAGGAGTAGCCAACTCAGCCCCAATACTTAGAGCATCTTGTTTTAAGATATTAACAGCAGAAGTCTTTAAATCTTTTATCTGAAAGTAAAGTAGCTCCATCTTCTTTGCCATAATAGGCACACCACCACCGTGGACTTTTAGGTTTTTTAGGAACTCTTTTTTGTTTTTTATTTTGTTTAGTTGGTAGATTTTCATAATAACCTCAATTTATATTTGTAGTTAAATAAAATTGGCACAAAATAAAAATCAGTAGGGTGTAGTCCCCTGACTACACCGATAAAACCAAATGGGCATATATTTATCATTTCTAGTTTCCATATTAGAGACAGATATTTTAGGATGTTTTTCACTAAAAGCTTGATTTATTAAATCTACACCATCTGATTCTAAATTAGATTTTTCTCTTATTATATCTCTTAAATAAGCAATTGCATTTAATATCGCTGTAGTATAATCTTCACTTAGATAACTCTTTTTGATACTTTCCCATAACTCTTCTTGTAATTGTTTAGATATATCCATGTATCTATTCCCTTTTTAACTAAAGAAGTATTATATCAAAAATTCCAAAGAGCCTATAATTTTATTTTAACATCATATATGCTATCATATTCTATGAATGTAGTCATAGATACAAATATTTGGATTTCAGCACTCATAAGCAAAGATGGTGTAAGCCGAGAGATTATACGACTTGCTCTACAAGAGAAATTAGTACCTCAAATCAGTACTACACTTTTTCTTGAATATGAAGCTGTAATGAAACGAGAAAAGATACAAACACTCTGTGCCTTAACCCAAGAGGAGCAAGAGGAGTTGTTTCAAGCATTTCTATCTACTTGTCAATGGAATGAGATATTTTATCTATGGCGACCAAATCTTGATGATGTAGGCGATGACTTTTTAATTGAATTAGCAGTAGCTAGTAACAGCAGAGTTATTATTACTGATAATGTTAAAGACATAGCCTTTGGAGAGCTTCATTTTGATATTGAAGCTTTAACCCCAAAAGAGTTTTTAGAGAGGTATAAAAGATGAGTACACTAACACTACGAATTACAGATAGCAAATATGAGCGTCTTAAAAGCTACGCAAAAAGTAAAAATATCTCATTAAATAAGCTTTTTGATGAGTTTGCAACCATCGCTTTGACACAATTTGACGCTCAAACACGCTTTAAACTAATGGCTTCAAAAGGCAATAAAGCTAGAGGATTAGCTCTACTTGATAAGATAGATAAAGCATAAAATAAGAGAGTTTACCTCTTCTTCCTCGCCAACAACTTCAAAAGCAATGTATTTAAAATAAACATAGTAGGCGACCCCATATCAAGAGCTTTAATACAATCTGAAAAGAGCTTTAACGTTGATTCATCAAGATTATACTTTTGAGACTTCATCGCACCCAAAGAGATTTTTTCAACCAGAACTTTACACTCAACAGCAGAGATTCGTGAATGTTCTTGCACAAACTCATAAACCCTTGCTAAATTCAAGTTCTCTAGGTTTAAGCTCAACTCTTCTTCTGAACTACTGTCATGCAGAACTGTTACAGGTAGTCGTGACTGAATGGTGTCTAATAGAGCTGACTTTGACTCGGTGATAATGATGAACGCTTTGTTTTTTGGAGGCTCTTCAATAATTTTCAAAAGTCTATTTTGTGCAATATCGGAGAATTTTGGAGCAACTAAGATAATGTAGTTTAAATTTTCAGAGGCAACATAGGCTTTCTCTATTGCTTTTTGAGCATGTTCTACTAAAAACTCTTTGGGTTTACCTTTGTCATCTTCACTTTTTATAATAGTGAAGCTCTCAGTAGTTCGTTGTTCCTCTAGCTCATTTAAAATGGCTTCTGCTTGGTGGGTGATGATGATTCCAGAAGCTAGAGTCATCGGTTAATCCAAGCTTATATCGCCAAAGAGGGCAGCGTCGATGGTTTTGTTGAAGAGTTTGAAGAGCTGAATCATCTTAATATCTAACGATGAGTTTCCACCACGTAGATAGAATGAGTTAGGAACATCTCCGTCGATAATCCATAAGAGGTTTTCGTCATTTCTAAAAACAAACTTCGTATAAGCACTCTCTGCTGAACCGATGTACCAGATGAAGTAACCATTAGGGTAGGAGATATCGAGCATATCTTCTAACAAGTCTAACTCTTGGGTATTGTTCATCTTGTCAAGGTTTGGGAACATTGACTTTAGGGTATAGACAGGTAAAAAGGGTCGTTCATTTTGAAGATTGTTGATTTTACTTGCCACATATTTGGCGTACCAACCTCGTTTATCATCGGTTAAAATAAGTACTGTCTGCCCCTCTATAATCTTACTAACAGCTGATTGAACCACAGGAACCCAGTCGTAACGACACTCCTCCATCCACGAGAAAGAGGAGTCCTCTTCTCGAATGGTATCGAGTGTCCAGTTTAGAAGTGAGGTCATACTACTTATCTAAATTGTAAGCGTTATGAAGTGTACGTACAGCTAGTTCAGCGTATTTTTCCGAAACAATCATAGAGACTTTAATCTCTGATGTTGAAATCATCTCAATATTAATGTTCTCATTGGCTAAAGCACAAAATGCTGTGGCAGCTACACCTGAGTGAGACTTCATACCTACACCAACAACCGATACTTTACAGACAGAGTCATCTAAATCCATTCCACCAATGTCATGGTCAAAAGATTCAATAACAGCTTTAGCTTGTGTTAACTCACTTTGAGGAACAGTAAAACCTAAATTTGTCTTTCCATCGGCTGAAGCATTTTGGATTATCATATCTACATTAATCTGCTCTTCGGCTAACTTTGTAAAAATCTCAGCTGCTATGCCAGGTTTATCTGAAACATCTCTAACTGTTACACGTGCTTGATTTCTATCTAAGGCGATACCACTAACTAAAACTGCTTCCATCTCTTCTGTCTCCTCTCCAATAACCGTTCCCTCTGCATCTGAGAAAGAACTTTTTGCTACTATTTTTACATTTAATTTTTTTGCCAACTCCACCGAACGGTTCTGTAGAACCTTTGCCCCAAGTGACGCTAACTCTAACATCTCATCATAAGAGATAAAATCCATCTTTTTGGCTTTTGGCTCAATACGTGGGTCGGTAGTATAGATACCATCTACATCTGAGTAAATCTCACAAGCATCTGCCTTTAATGCTCCTGCTATTGCCACTGCTGAAAGGTCTGAACCTCCACGCCCAAGGGTAGTAACTGAACCACTTGCATTAATCCCTTGAAACCCTGAAACAATAACCACTTTACCATCAGCTATCTCAGCCTTCATGGCTGTTGGGTCAATCGACTCAATTCGTGCATAGGTATGAGAATCATCAGTTAAGATTCCTGCTTGTCGCCCTGTCATAGCAACAGCAGGGTAGCCTTTCTCTTGAAGAGCAATCGCCAACAGTGCAGCTGTTACACGCTCTCCTGAACTTAACAACATATCCATCTCACGCTTTGAGGGATTGTCTGAAAAGTGTTGAGCATACTCAATAAGCTTATTGGTCTCTCCACTCATTGCAGAGACGACAACAACAATATCATTGCCCTCTTCTCTTGCTTTGGCTACTCTTGTAGCAACGTTCTCTATTCGCTCTAAGGAACCCACACTGGTTCCTCCATACTTATGTACGATTAACATCGACAATATGCCCCTCTTTCACAAAATGTTCTATGACACGTCGGTAGACATGCCGTTTAAAATAGGTCGCTTTTTTTAGCAACTGCTTATACTCTACGTAGTTGTAGTCTTCAAATTCTGGTTCATGGTAACTCTCTAGGTCAATCTTTGCGTTCTCCTGCAATTTAACTAAAAAATACTTCTGCGTCTGTCCATCGTATGGATACATTTTACGAGACTTAACCCCTACAGGAAAGTCATAGGAAATCCAATGAGGGTACTCGGCGATAATCTCAACATCATTACAACCTATCTCCTCTTGAAGTTCCCGAAGAAGAGCCTCTTCGGGGGTTTCATCATTGTCAATGCCACCTTGGGGGAATTGCCATGTGTTCCTAACATCGGAACGTTTACCTAAAAAAAATTCACATTTCTGTGGATAATTTGAAGAGAGTATAACAGCTGCGACATTTGGTCTATATCGCTTCTCTTTCTGCATTTTTATTACTCATCTTTCATCATTATTTCGATAAAATTTTATCAAAATACTCATTAATTGACGGTGAAAAATGCTTCTCTATATCCACATTCCCTATTGTGACTCAAAATGTCACTATTGCTCTTTTAACTCCTATGTAGACAAATTTGACACCCGTAAAAATTACATGTTTGCTTTAGAAAAACAACTAAAATTTGAACTCAAACGTTTTGAAGTTACAGAGCAATCTATAGAGACTATCTTTATTGGAGGAGGTACACCCTCAACGGTTGACCCCCTACTCTACCAACCCATTTTTAAACTCATTCAACCTCTCATTAAAAAAGGAGCAGAAATCACCACAGAGGCAAACCCCAACTCTGCTACCAAAGCATGGCTAGAAGGTATGTTTAAGTTAGGAGTAAATCGTATCTCTTTTGGGGTACAGAGTTTTAACCCACAAAAACTAAAAGCCCTAAATCGAGCCCACTCACCACAACAAGCCATAAAAGCCATTAAAACAGCTTATGAGATTGGTTTCAAAAATATCTCACTTGACCTCATCTACAACTATCAAGATGATACAAAAGAGCTTTTAAAATCTGATATTAATCAGGCTTTTGAGCTTCCTATCAATCATATTTCAGCTTATGAACTCACCATTGAGCATGGCACAAAGTTTGCCTCTACTCCAAATGTTCAACAGGCAGATGATGAGTTGGCTTTTTTTGTAGCAAAAGAGATTAAAAAGAGAGGCTTTAAGCAGTATGAAATCTCTAACTTTGGAACATACCAAAGCGAACACAACAGAGGCTATTGGAAGCTTAAAGATTACATAGGAGCTGGAGCAGGAGCTGTTGGTTTTTTAAAAGATAGACGCTACTACCCCACTACAGATATTGAGCTGTATATTAAAAACCCTCTAAATATTCAAGAGGAGACTCTAACCCAAGAGGAGTTACTAACAGAAAAACTCTTTTTGGGACTTCGCTCAAATATTAGTGTAGATGAAAAGATACTAGATAAAGAGATGAAAAGACGAGCTGATTTTTTAGTTGAAGAGAATAAGTTGGTTAAAGAGGGTACAGTTTATAAAAATATGAACTACTTTATTGCTGATGAATTAGTACTTTATCTCTTAGGTTAAACCTATTTCGCTAAAATACACTAATTGAAAAAAACAAGGGACAACTACATGTTTGGAATGGGATTTACCGAGATACTCTTTATTGCCATTGTTGCCATTATCTTTTTAGGACCAGATAAACTACCTGATGCTATGGTAAATATTGCTAAATTTATTAAAAATATGAAAAATGCCATTGGTGATGCAAAAAATGCACTCAACGAAGAGGTCAACCTAGAGGAGCTTAAACGTGAAGCTTTAGGCTACAAAGAGCAACTTGACAAAGCAAATGAGGAGCTAAGAGGGTTTAAAAATATAAACCCAATCAATGAGCTAAAAGAGAGTGCAAATCTAGGCTCTGTTAAAGAGAACTTTGAACGGATGACTCAACAACCTCCTGAACCTGTCACTACCCAAGTAGAACCAAAACAGAGCAAAGAGATTACCTTTAAAAAGAAAAAGGTCAAAGAGACCAATATTAAAGAGGTCAAACAAGAGAATAAAGAGAATAAAAAAAGTGATGAGAAGTAACAATGTTTGAAGAGATTAAACCCCATTTAGCTGAATTACGTCTACGTCTTAGCCTCTCTGTGGCTTCACTTTTAGTTGCTTTTGTAATTGCCTTTACTTTTCACAATGTTATTTTGACATGGATTACTCAACCACTTAACAATGCACTTACTGCTGTTGGTAGAATTGTTAATGAACAAAACAAAGGTACATGGCATACCTCATCTATAGATGAGAATAAAACAGTATCTCAAACGGCTACTCCTCTCTCTTCTGCTACGAAACTTGAAAATGCTCTTAACGAAGCATCAAAAGTAGCTAATGATAAGTTAGCAACTTTACTAAAAGAGGCAACTAAAGCAGTCCAAGAACTTAAAGAGTCTCTTAAGGGACTTCAAACCAATGTTGACAACAATACATTTGGCGGAAAGATTACAACTCACCAAGTAGGAGGAGCATTTTTTGTTGCCCTAAAGGTCTCGTTTTTTGCTGCTATTTTAGGTGCATTGCCTTTTATTCTCTACCAACTTTGGCTATTTATCGCCCCTGGGCTTTATGAAAATGAGAAACAGATGGTCTACCCTTTTGTTATTGGTGGAGCATTTATGTTCTTTGTCGGTGTACTATTTGCTTACTACATTGTAACACCATTTGGGTTTCAATTTCTCATTACTTTTGGTTCGTTCCTATACACACCACTTATAAATATTGAGGACTATGTAGGGTTCTTTACTAAAATTATGGCTGGGTTTGGAATAGCATTTGAGCTTCCTGTTCTTGCCTATACTTTAGGTAAAATTGGACTCATTACCGATAAGTCACTCAAAGATTTCTTTAAATATGCTGTGGTTATTATCTTTATTTTAGCTGCGTTATTGACCCCACCTGATGTCTTAACACAAATGCTTATGGCTGCACCATTGATTATTTTGTATGGTGTCTCTATTATTATTCTAAAATATGTTAACCCACATATTGAAGAGGATGAAAATGATGATGAAGATAATGAAGAAGCTCTATTAGAGAAAAAGAACTAAATGGATATAGAACTTTTAACCAGTAGCTATGACTATGAGCTTCCTGCTCACCTCATAGCTCAAACCCCTATTCAACCTCGTGACCATGCTAAACTTTTGGTCTACAACAGAGCAACAGATACTACTACTCATACCACCTTTAAACATCTACTTGATTTTTTACCAAAAGAGTGTGATGTCTTTTTAAATGATACCAAGGTGATAAAAGCTAGAATCTTTGGTAAAAAGATGGCAAATGCTCATGGGCAAGGAGGAGGAAAAGTAGAACTACTCTTTAACAAACCTCTGACAGCTCGTGAATACTTAGTCATGATACGTGGAAAAGTTCATCTAGGAACTCAACTCTTTTTTGATGATGGATTAATTGCAACAGTTATGAAGCTCAATGACGACGGTTCACGAGTTGTTACCTTTAAACATCAAGAGCAAGAGATACGTTTTGAAGAGTTGGTACAACTGCTTGATAAAATTGGTCACATTCCCCTACCCCCTTATATGCAAAGAGAAGACAATAAAGAGGATGAGACTAACTACCAAACTCTCTTTGCAAAAAAAGCAGGAGCTGTGGCAGCACCTACAGCCTCTTTACACTTTACACCTGAACTCTTTGAAAAACTCCAAAAACGACATAAAACTCATAAAATTACTCTACACGTTGGAGCAGGAACATTTAAACCTGTAGAGGCAGAGAATATTCTTGAACACCCTATGCACTCTGAGTATTTTGAGATTTCTAAAGCAAGTGCAGATATCTTAAACTCCAAAAGAGATATTTTAGCCATAGGAACTACAGTAACTAGAACTGTAGAGTATTTTGCAAGAACGAGTAAAACTTTTGGAGAGTGTGATTTGTTTTTGCATCCTCTAAATAAGCCTCAAAGAGTCAACCATCTTTTAACCAATTTTCACCTACCCAAAAGTACTCTTATTATGCTAGTCTCTGCCTTTGTGGGACGCGAAAAGACACTTGAACTATACCATGAAGCAATTGCAAGAGAGTACCGTTTCTTCTCTTATGGTGATGCCATGTTAATAATTTAATTTTATAAGCTATAATTCCAAAAAAATTAGAGGAGAGAGATTCATGAACAGACTCAAACTATATTTAGAAGAGAACAAAGAGAGCGAACTACACCCCTCTGAGATTGCAAATATTTTAAGAGAACTTGACGAGGAGGAGTTCTCAAAAGCTATTACACTAATTCCAAAAGAGATTATAGGGGATGTTGCACTTGCCCTGCCCGATAGATACTTTGGAGAGATTGTTGAGTCACTAGATGTTCAGGAACTTAAAGAGGCTATCTCTGAGCTAGAATCCGATGACCAAGCTGACTTTATGCAAGAGCTTCAAGAGCATAATGAAGAGATAGCTTCAGAAGTTTTTGACTCATTAGATAAAGAGGACCAACAAGATATTATTCGACTTCAAAACTATGATGATGACCAAGCTGGTGCTTATATGCAAACAGAGGTCTTTACAGCGAACAAAGATGAAGTGGTTCAAAATGTGGTTAATAACTTTGCTAAACTTAAAAAGGAAAATGAGCTAGAGAATGTTCATACACTCTTTATTACAACTAATGAGAAGATTTTACGATATAGTATTGACTTAGAGGATTTACTTATTTTTGACTTCTCTAAGACTCTGCATGAGAATATTAAAGAGAGTGATGATAACTTTGAACCTATCTCTGTACGAGATACTGATGACATTTCAGATGTTGTTCAGACTTTTGAAAAGTATGACCTCTCTGCTGTACCTGTTGTTAACAATAAAAATATGCTCCTTGGGCGTATTACCTCTGATGATATCTATGATATTATTTCAGAACAAGCAACAGAACAGATGTACCACTTAGCAGGGGTCGATGATGAAGCGGAAGAGGATGAAGATATTTTAAAAGCAGGAAAAAAACGTGCTTCATGGTTAGGAATCAATCTAATTACAGCCATTTTAGCCTCTTTGGTTATCGGTCTATTTTCAGATACCATTGAGAGTGTGGTTGCTCTTGCCATCTTAATGCCTATTGTGGCATCTATGGGTGGGAATGCAGGGACACAAACTCTTACTGTTGTTGTTAGACAGTTAGCATTAGGAGACATCTCTCATACAGATGCTACTAGAATTATCAAAAAAGAGGTGAGTATTTCTCTACTCAATGGATTAATTTTTGCCATTATTATGGGCATAATTGCCTCTATTTGGTTTGATAATGGTATATTATTAGGAGTAGTTATTGCTCTCTCAATGCTGATTAACCTCCTTATGGCTGGTCTCTTTGGGGCAACAATTCCTCTTCTTTTAAAGAAGATGGATGTCGACCCAGCTATTGGAAGTACAGTTATTTTAACTACTGTGACCGATATTGTCGGTTTTTTTAGTTTTTTAGGTCTTGCGACCCTCATTTTATTATAAAGGTTTATTAAATTTTATGGAACTATTAATTATTTTCTTTTTGGCATCGGTGGGTATCTCATTTGTATGTTCTGTTCTTGAATCGGTACTATTGTCTATCAATATGTCTTATGTTTCAGTACTTGAAAAAGAGAGACCAAAAGTAGGTAAACTTCTACGATGGCATAAAGAGAACATTAACAAATCTATCGCATCAATTTTGATTTTAAATACTATTGCTAATACACTCGGAGCGGCGGCTGTCGGAGCTCAAGCCTCCTCTATTTGGGGAAGTGACGTTGTCGCCTATGTCTCTATTGTCTTAACATTTGCTATTCTTTATATTTCAGAGATTATTCCAAAAACTATTGGTGCTATCTACTGGAAATCTTTAGCTCCAATGGCAGCAAAACTCATTCAATTTTTTGTCTGGATTACCTATCCTATTATCTTAACAACACTCTTCGTAACAGACAAAATTTCAGCAGGTAAAGAGGACTCTCAAAGTTTAACCAAAGATGAACTCTTAGAGAGTATGCTTATGGGTGAAGATGAAGGAGTCATTGATGAGAAAGAGTCCGACTTTATTGAAAATGTTCTTAAGCTCGATGAGCATAAAGTCCATGATATTTTAACTCCACGTTCTGTTGTCTTTGCTCTTAATGAAAACCTGACAGTGAAAGAGGTCTTGGAGACAAAACCTGAAATTTTTAAATTTTCAAGAATTCCTATTTATCATGAGACTATTGATAATGTTACAGGAATTATCTTAGTCAAAAAGCTCTTTAAACAAGCCCTACTCAAAGATGACTCGGTAACTTTAAAAGAGATAAAATTTGACATGTTTGCAATTAATGAAAATATTCCTGTAGCTAAAGCACTAGACCTCTTTATTTCTAAAAAAGAGCATATGTTTTTGGTAGTAGACAAGTATGACCAAACAGAAGGAATTGTTACTTTAGAGGATTGTGTTGAGACTGTTTTAGGAATCGAGATTATGGATGAGAGTGATACTACTGAAGATATGAGAGCATTAGCCAAACTACGAATGAAACAAAACAGAAGAGAGAAAGAGACTCTCTCTTCTGCTGAAATCAATGAATAACAGTTTGAATATAAGCATGTTCATTAATTTTAGCTCTAACTCTAGTTAGAGCCTTCTGTGTAGCCTCTTCAGAATTAAATGGTCCAATAAAGACTCGACGAATAACTTTTTTACCTTGGCGTACCTTTTGAATGATATAGGGAAAACCATTTTTAGAGATAAGTGCTAAATAGTTTTTATTAATCTCTGAGAAAAAACTACCTGCTTTAATATAGTACTTTTTACCATCGAAAGTCTCCTTTACTATCTTATCTATTGGAGAGGTTACTATAGTCGTATTATTATCCTCATTTGTAACATTTTCATCTACAACTGTTTTTGGTTTAGGGTAGACAGTGTGTCTTAAATATTTTATAGCCAAAACCTTAAAGGTATTTCCACTTGGAACAAGGCGAAGTTTTTGAATATCTTTTCCTGCTTTATAGTCACCATGACCCTCAACTCTCCAGCGTACTGTTGTCTGAACATCAATGTAGTTGCGTTTACGTTTTAAGATTTTTAGATAGGTAAAACGATAGTGTCGTTTAGGCCATTTTTTATAAAACCGAACCTTCTTTTGACGTAACTCCATTAGAGAGACATTTCTACTTCTAAAATATCTTTGCATAGGAAATGCATAAAATACCTGTAGTTTGTCTAAAAAGTTCTCTTGGTCTGCCAAGTAGAAGTTTTGTAAAAAGTTTTGAATATGAAGTCGTGAAAACTTTGAAGTTTTAGCCATTGGTGCTAAATAATAGGAGTTAACCCACCCCTCAAGGTGTGAACCACCTTTGGGTACAGTAATGTAACACCACTCTTCACCTCTTATGTTTTCTAAACACTCTTTAACGCTCACATCTGTTGTATAACCAGCTAACCTCCCTACAACTGCTGATTTCCTTAATGAAGGCGTATCTCGAACATTGAGTGCTTTTCCTCTTTTTATATGTACAATCTCGTACTTTGTAGCGTATCCAAATCCAAATAGTAGTAGCATTAATAATATAATATTTTTCATAGTAGAGATTATACAATTTATGTTTAAAAATAGTATTAAATGGTGGAATTAGTTTTTAATAAGTTTTTTAACTCTACTTTTTTTACCAGCTAATAAAGCCCCAACAATTCCACAAAGTGACCCCACAAAAACAATAGTATACCCTGTAGGTAAATCGAGCCAATAGGAGAAAATCATAGACGAGATAACAATAACCGACCCCACACTCCAAGCAAAAAAGAGTGGCTTAAATCGTGACTGTAACAGAGCCAAAAAAGCAGGGACTATAAGCAAAACAAAGACCACTAAAACCCCT
>Ga0256832_1001415_pt1 | contig 16194 bp, 11 predicted proteins | sample 134614metaG_FD_190534 | JGI IMG/M metagenome (GOLD analysis project Ga0256832, IMG submission 190534) | Hydrothermal vent microbial communities from Lau Basin, Pacific Ocean - 134-614 | ecosystem: Environmental > Aquatic > Marine > Hydrothermal vents | place: Pacific Ocean: Lau Basin | collected...
CCACCCATCTTTTCTGCCATAACCTTTGTTAGTGCAGCAGTCAGTGTTGTTTTACCATGGTCTACGTGACCAATTGTGCCCACGTTGACGTGGGGTTTATTACGTTCAAATTTTTCTTTGGACATGATTACTCACCTCTATTTATCATTGCATCCGCGACCACTTTTGGCACTTCAGCATATTTCGCAAACTCCATTGAATAACTGGCTCTTCCCTGTGTTGCAGAACGCAATGCAGTTGCGTAACCAAACATTTCAGACAATGGAACTTCTACACGAATGATTTTCCCTGAAGGAGCTTCATCCATGCCCTGAACAACACCACGGCGACGTGTTAAATCACCCATGACATCACCCATATTTTCTTCTGGCGTAACAACTTCAACCTTCATTACCGGCTCAAGCATTACTGGATCTGCATCCAGTACACCATTGCGTATAGCCAATGAACCTGCAACCTTAAACGACATTTCACTCGAATCCACGTCATGAAATGATCCATCATAAATAACAGCTTTTACATCAACAACAGGACAACCCGCTATCACACCATTTTTCAACTGCTCTTCCATACCTTTTATGGCAGCAGGGATAAACTCTTTGGGTATTGCACCACCTGTCACGGCATCTTCAAACTCATAGCCAGAACCTTCAGGCAATGGCTCCAGTTTGATCTTTACATGACCATACTGACCTTTACCACCTGACTGGCGAACAAATTTGCCTTCGCTCTCAACCGCTTTACGAATAGATTCACGATAAGAAACCTGTGGATTACCCACATTCGCCTCTACATCAAACTCACGCTTCATGCGATCAACAATAATATCAAGGTGCAACTCACCCATTCCCGATATAATTGTCTGCCCTGTATCCTCATCCGTATGCACTTTAAAGGATGGGTCTTCCTGAGCCAGGCGCGCCAGCGCAACAGCCATCTTCTCTTGATCCACTGTTGTTTTTGGCTCTACCGCAACCGAAATAACAGGCTCTGGAAAATCCATTTTTTCCAGTAACAGCGGGTGCGACTTATCACACAGGGTATCACCCGTGGTAACTTCTTTCAGACCTACCGCAGCCGCAATATCACCTGCATAGACCTCTTTAATTTCTTCCCGGGAATTAGCATGCATTTGCAGAATGCGTCCAATTCTCTCGCGCTTGCCTTTAGCTGGATTAAGCACCATGTCACCAGCTTTCAGAACACCTGAATAAACCCGGAAAAACGTCAGCGTACCTACAAATGGATCGGTTGCAATCTTGAAAGCTAATGCAGAAAACGGCTCATCATCAGAAGGATGACGTTCTATTTCAGTCTCGCCATCTTCAGAAACACCCTTAATTGCAGGCACATCCAGAGGCGAAGGCATATAGCGAATCATCGCATCCAGCATTGCCTGAACGCCCTTATTTTTAAAGGCTGAACCACAAAAAGCAGGAACAATCTCTCCTGCCAGGGTACGCGCGCGAATGCCCTGATGAATTTGATCTTCGCTAAGATCGCCTTCTTCGAGATAGGCATCCATTAATTCTTCATTTGCTTCTGCCGCAGCCTCAAGCAGGGATTCACGCCACTCTTCAGCACTTGACTGCAAATCAGCCGGGATATCATCAAGCTTATAGGTAACCCCCATGTCGCTCTCATCCCAGTAAATCGCCCGCATTTGAACCAGATCAACAACGCCTTTAAAGTCTTCTTCTACGCCGATTGCAAGCTGCATCGGCACGGGATTCGCTCCAAGACGCTCATGTATCTGCTCCACAACTCGCAAAAAATCAGCGCCGACACGGTCCATCTTGTTGATGAACGCCATACGCGGCACTTCATATTTATCCGCCTGCCGCCAGACCGTTTCAGATTGCGGCTCTACGCCACCAACCGCGCAAAAAACTGCAACTGCCCCATCCAGTACACGCAAAGAGCGCTCAACCTCAATGGTAAAATCAACATGACCCGGCGTATCAATAATATTGATTCGATGCTGCTCAAATTGCTGACTCATGCCTTTCCAGAAACAGGTTGTTGCCGCCGAGGTTATGGTAATTCCCCGCTCCTGTTCCTGCTCCATCCAGTCCATGATGGCAGCACCGTCGTGCACCTCACCAATCTTGTGAGATACACCCGTATAAAACAATATTCTTTCTGTTGTGGTCGTCTTTCCTGCATCGATATGCGCCATAATACCAATATTGCGATAACGATCCAGAGGGGTTGTACGAGCCACTTTACTTTCCTATAAACACTTCCGTGCTTAAATTAAACTTCTATTTAGCAAAACTTACCAGCGGAAGTGAGCAAACGCCTTGTTTGCTTCCGCCATTTTATGTGTATCTTCACGCTTTTTCACAGCGGCACCGCGCTTTTCAGCCGCATCCATCAATTCACCTGCAAGCTTTAGTGCCATTGATTTTTCACCACGACGCCTGGCTGCATCAACCAACCAGCGCATAGCCAGAGCATTTTGACGAGAAGCACGCACCTCAACCGGAACCTGATAGGTTGCACCACCCACACGGCGAGATTTAACCTCCACCGAAGGACGCACATTATCAAGCGCAGCATCCAGAATTTCCATGCCGTCACTTCCTTTTTTGGCAGAGATTTCGTCCAGAGCAACATAAACCACTTTTTCCGCAATCGACTTTTTACCATCTTTCATAATGGTATTGATAAACTTTGCCAAAAGCTCACTTCCGAATTTTGGATCAGGAAGGATGACACGTTTTGGAACTTCTCTTCTTCTAGGCATAAAAAACTCACTACTTTATTTGTTTACTATTATTCAACAAATTTTCTGCTTTCCGTCAGGCTTTCAAGCAACAGGAAACAGAAACTCTATTTAAGATTTGGGACGCTTGGCACCGTATTTAGAGCGACCCTGACGACGATCCTGAACTCCCTGGGTATCAAGCGAACCACGAACAACGTGATAGCGCACACCAGGCAAATCCTTTACACGACCACCACGGATAAGCACTACCGAGTGTTCCTGCAAATTATGACCTTCGCCACCAATATAACTACTCACTTCAAAACCATTTGTTAAACGTACACGAGCAACCTTACGCATTGCCGAGTTTGGCTTTTTTGGTGTTGTCGTATAAACACGGGTACAAACACCACGTCTTTGCGGACACGCCTCTAAAGCGGGAACATTACTTTTTTCTGCTTTACGCTTTCGGGGCTTTCGCACCAACTGATTGATTGTAGACATTAAAATTATTTCTCCAACTGCTATTCGACTTCCAGTTACAATAATTGTTTACCAGAACCGCAAATGACTGTCTATACGATAAAGGCGCGAGATTCTATTACTGCTCAGCGACCATGTCAAGACAGGACTTTATTTTTTTAAACAAAAGAAAAAGGCAACTACCCAGCATAATCCGTAATTGCCCGGATTGCCCTTTTATTTTATTCAAGAGCAAGGCAAAAGCGCGCAGCAAGCTGAGTAGTACAGAAAAAGTATCAAAAACAGGGGGGATGGGTATTGATTTGATATTGATACCCATCCCCCCCGTTTTTTATATATTTTTCAAATCAGGACTCAGAATCAGTTGAACCAAATATTTGTGGCTCTTTCTCTTTTTCTTCAGCCTGTGCTGCTGACTCTGCCGCAAGAGCATTAAGCTGCTGCTCCGTAGCCTCTTTTTTACGACGACGTTCGAGGTGGTGAGACAAGCCTGTACCTGCGGGTATCAGGCGACCAACGATAACATTTTCTTTCAGACCTTTTAGCTCATCACGCACACCGCGCACAGAAGCTTCTGTCAAGACGCGCGTTGTTTCCTGGAAGGATGCGGCTGAAATAAAGGAATCTGTTACCAACGATGCCTTGGTTATACCAAACAGGATACGGTCATATTTGGCGGGTAATTTCCCTTCGGCGACCAATTTGGCATTTTCTTCCTCAACCTTCCAGAAGTCCACCTGCTCGCCCTTCAGCATACGGCTATCACCTGATTCCCTAATTGATACTTTACGGATCATCTGGCGCGCAATAATTTCAATATGCTTATCGTTGATTTTTACACCTTGAAGCCGGTACACCTCCTGAACTTCTTTTACCATGTGCTCAGCCAAGGCAACCGGACCTAGCAAGCGTAAAATATCATGCGGGCTAGGCTCGCCATCGGCAATCACTTCACCTTTTTCTACTTTCTCACCTTCAAATACATCCAGGTTACGCCATTTTGGAATCAGGACTTCGTAATGATCACCTTCCGGCGGTGTAATAACCAGACGCTTCTTGCCTTTGGTTTCCTTGCCCCACGAGAATGTACCGGATATTTCTGCCAATATTGCTGGCTGCTTTGGCTTCCTGGCTTCAAACATATCTGCAACACGAGGCAAACCACCAGTTATATCACGAGTTTTGGATGATTCCTGCGCCAATCTTGCCAATACATCACCAACGGCAACTTTGGCACCATTGTTGAGGCTGATAACGGCACCGCCTGCCAATGGATACTGCACAGGAATTTCAGTATTTTCAAAAAATAGTGAATTACCATCTTCATCCAGCAAGCGAATCATCGGGTTAAGGTCTTTGGCACCCGCACTACGCGAGGCAGGATCAGTGACCACGGTTGAACTCAAACCAGTTACTTCGTCGATCTGTGTATTAATGGTTGAACCATCAACAAAATCAACGAAGTCAACAATTCCCGCCACTTCCGTTACGATTGGATGTGTATGCGGATCCCAGGTTGCTACTTCCTGTCCCTGCTCAACTCGATCACCATCTTTAATCGTTACAACCGCACCATAGGGCAGGCGATAACGCTCACGTTCACGACCCTGATCATCCACAATACTGATTTCACCCGAGCGTGAAACAGTAACCAGGTTTCCATCCTTGTTGACAACCGTTTTCACATTGGACAAACGTACTTCGCCTGCTGATTTAACCACAATATTATTGTCCGCAGCGGCACGACTGGCTGCACCACCAATATGGAAAGTACGCATGGTTAACTGGGTACCTGGCTCACCAATTGATTGAGCCGCAATAACACCCACAGCTTCACCCATATTTACCAGATGCCCACGACCAAGGTCACGACCATAACACTGCGCACAAACACCATGCTTGGCTTCACAAGTAATAGCAGAGCGCACAATTATTTCATCAACACCAAGACTATCAAGTTTTGCAACCCAGTCTTCATCAATCAGTGTCTTTGCAGGTATTACCACCTCGTCTTTGGTATTCAAGACATCAACAGCAGTAACACGCCCGAGAACACGATCACCAAGTGGCTCAACAACATCGCCACCCTCAATAATCGGCTTCATGGTCAGACCTTTATCGGTACCACAATCATTGCTTGTTACCACCATATCCTGAGATACGTCTACCAAACGGCGTGTCAGATAACCTGAGTTTGCAGTTTTCAGTGCCGTATCAGCCAGACCTTTACGAGCACCATGCGTAGAGATAAAGTATTGCAATACATTCAAGCCTTCACGGAAGTTTGAGGTGATTGGCGTTTCGATAATTGAACCGTCCGGCTTTGCCATCAGACCACGCATACCCGCCAGCTGACGAATCTGCGCCGCAGAACCACGCGCACCGGAATCAGCCATCATATAAATCGAGTTAAATGATTCCTGCTCAACCACCTTGCCTTCGGCATCAACAACTTCTTCTGAACCCATGCCTTCCATCATTGCCTTGGCAACCTGTTCATTGGTTCGTGCCCAAATATCAACAACCTTGTTATAGCGTTCACCCTGTGTTACCAAACCGGAGGCATACTGATTTTCAATTTCACGAACATCCTCTTCCGAACGACTGATAATGACTGCCTTTTCATCGGGTATTTTCATATCATCCGCACAGAAAGACACACCCGCAAGCGTGGCATAGCGGTAACCTGTATACATAAGCTGGTCAGCCAGAATAACAGTGTCTTTCAGACCAACACGGCGATAAGCCTCATTGATTAAATGAGAGATCGCCTTTTTCTTCATAACTGTATTCACCAGCTCAAAAGGCATTCCCTCTGGTAGCACTTCTGAAATTATGGCGCGCCCCACCGTTGTTTCAACCCGGCGAGTGCGAACTTGAAGCTCGCCATTTTCATCATACTCACTATCGGTAATGCGCACCTGCACTTTGGCATGTAAAGAAGCTTTACCTGTTTCATAAGCACGCTTGGCTTCTTCTGTATCAGCGAAAACCATACCTTCGCCTTTCGCATTCACGCTTTCACGCGACATATAGTAAAGACCCAGTACAATATCCTGAGAAGGCACAATAATTGGCTCGCCATTCGCTGGAGACAGGACATTATTTGTCGCCATCATCAGTACGCGCGCTTCGGTTTGTGCTTCAAGTGATAACGGGACGTGTACTGCCATCTGGTCACCGTCAAAGTCAGCATTGAATGCGGAACATACCAGAGGGTGCAATTGGATCGCCTTGCCTTCGATCAGTACAGGTTCAAACGCCTGTATACCCAATCTGTGCAGTGTTGGCGCACGGTTTAGCATAATCGGGTGCTGGCGAATAATCTCTGCCAAAATATCCCATACTTCTGCTGTTTCACGCTCAACCAGTTTTTTTGCCGCCTTGATTGTTGTTGCCAAACCACGACGTTGTAATTTACCAAAAACAAAAGGTTTGAAAAGCTCCAGCGCCATTTTTTTAGGCAGACCACACTGATGCAACCTTAAGGTAGGACCAACCACGATAACCGAACGACCCGAGTAATCGACACGCTTGCCCAGCAGGTTTTGACGGAAGCGACCCTGCTTGCCTTTAATCATGTCGGCGAGTGATTTCAGCTGGCGACGATTTGAGCCGGTAATTGCGCGACCCCGACGACCGTTATCCAGCAACGCATCAACTGACTCCTGCAACATGCGCTTTTCATTGCGCACAATAATATCCGGCGCATTCAGATCCAGAAGACGACGCAAGCGGTTATTACGATTAATCACCCGGCGGTACAAGTCATTTAGGTCAGAAGTCGCAAAACGACCACCTTCAAGTGGCACCAAAGGACGCAGATCTGGTGGCAATACCGGCAATACGGTCAAGATCATCCAGTCCGGCTTGTTTCCAGAGGTGAGGAATGACTCCATCAACTTCATGCGTTTACTAATACGCTTTAGCTTTGTTTCTGAATTGGTCCCCTTAGCTTCCTCTTCCAGATCTTGCAGTGCTTCTTTTACATCGACTGTCTGCAACATTTTAAGTACGGCTTCAGCACCCATACCCGCTTCAAATTCATCACCAAATTCTTCGATGGCTTCAAGGTACGCCTCGTCGCTAAGTAACTGACCACGCTCAAGTGTCGTCATACCCGGCTCAACCACGACAAAGGCTTCAAAATACAAAACACGCTCAATATCACGCAAGGTCATATCCAGAAACAAACCAATACGCGAAGGCAATGATTTCAGGAACCAGATATGTGCAACCGGACAGGCAAGATCAATATGCCCCATGCGATCACGTCGCACCTTGGTATTAGTTACCTCAACGCCACATTTTTCGCATACCACACCACGATGCTTCAGGCGTTTATACTTGCCGCACAAGCACTCATAGTCTTTTACCGGACCAAATATTTTGGCACAGAAAAGACCATCACGTTCCGGTTTAAATGTACGGTAATTGATTGTCTCGGGCTTCTTGACCTCACCGTAGGACCATGAGCGGATAACTTCTGGAGATGCCAAGCCAATACGAATCGCATCAAATTCTGCTGTGTCAGATTGCTGTTTAAAGATATTCAGCAAATCTCCCATGCCTTTATTCATCATAACGTCATCTACCTCTTAGCTATCTTTTTCAAGTTCAATATGAAGACCCAAAGAACGAATCTCTTTCATCAACACATTGAAAGATTCAGGCATGCCTGCCTCCATGTGGAGATTTCCATCTACTATATTTTTGTACATGCGATTTCGACCCTGAACATCATCTGATTTTACTGTCAGAACCTCTTGCAGGGTATAAGCGGCACCATAAGCTTCCAGCGCCCAAACCTCCATTTCACCAAAGCGCTGACCACCAAACATGGCCTTACCACCTAACGGCTGCTGTGTTACCAGACTGTAAGGTCCTGTTGAACGCGCATGCATCTTGTCATCTACCAGATGATTCAGTTTCAGCATATGCATATAACCCACGGTAATCTTTCTTTCAAACGGCTCACCGGTGCGACCATCATACAGGGTTGTCTGACCAGACTCGGGCAAATCAGCGAGTTTTAACATGCGTTTGATTTCAGTTTCAGTAGCGCCATCAAAAACCTGTGTTGCCATTGGCACACCTGTTCTCAGATTAGAAGCCATTTCAATCACTTCTTCATCCGTCATTTCGCTAATATCACCCTGATCGGGATTGCCACCCGTGCTGTATATCTCAGTGCAGAATTTACGCAGTTCATCAACTTTGGCTTTTGCATCAATCATTTTACCGATTTTTTCACCAAGCCCTTTGGCTGCCCAACCGAGGTGCATTTCAAGTACCTGACCAACATTCATTCGTGAAGGCACACCGAGTGGATTCAGGCAAATATCGACTGGTTCACCATTCTCATCATAAGGCATATCTTCAATCGGCACGATACGCGAAACAACACCCTTGTTTCCGTGACGACCCGCCATTTTATCGCCTGGTTGCAAACGGCGTCTTACCGCTACATATACTTTTACGACCTTAAGTACACCTGGTGCCAGATCATCGCCTGCGGTGATCTTGTCTTTTTGCTTCTGGAGTCTCTCTTCGTAGTACTTCTTTTGATCCTTAAGCAAGGTAGCCAGACTTTCCAGTTGCGTATTGACTTCATCATTTTTCATACGCAGCAGGAACCAGTCTTTCTTGTCCAGCTCCGCCAAATAAGCAGCAGTAACTTTACTTCCTGCTTTTATACCCGCTGGACCACCATCCACGACCTTATTAAGAATAAGATTTTCTACTCGCGTATAGATGTCTTCCTCAAAAACAAGCAACTCATCACGCAAGTCATTTCTAACCTTGGTTAAAGCTTCTTCTTCCAGAGAGATTGCTCTTGCATCTTTTTCCACGCCATCACGAGTAAACACTCGCACATCAATAACTGTACCAAACATGCTGGACTTTACACGCGAAGAAGTATCTTTTACATCAGATGCTTTCTCACCAAATATAGCCCTGAGCAGTTTTTCCTCCGGCGTTAGCTGAGTCTCTCCCTTGGGCGTTACTTTACCAACCAAAATATCACCCGGCTTTACTTCAGCACCCACATGAACAATGCCGGACTCATCCAGCTTGGAAAGCAGATGTTCACTTACATTGGGAATATCCGCTGTAATCTCTTCTGGTCCCAGCTTGGTATCGCGTGCCAGACAGGTAATTTCTTCAATATGCACAGAAGTAAAACGGTCTTCTTCAACAACTCGTTCCGAGACCAGAATTGAGTCTTCAAAGTTGTAACCATTCCAGGGCATAAAGGCGATTTTTATATTTTGTCCAAGAGCCAGCTCACCCAAATCAGTGGAAGAACCATCCGCCAATACATCTCCTCGCGCAATCTTGTCGCCTATTTTTACAATAGGTCTCTGATTAACACAGGTATTTTGATTTGAACGGGTATATTTAATCAGGTTGTAGATATCAACCCCACCTTCCTGTGCTTCATCATCATTAACACGAACAACGATACGCGATGCATCAACCGCAGAGATTGTACCGCCACGCTTGGCAACGACAGTAGAACCAGAGTCCACGGCAACAACACGCTCCATACCCGTTCCACAAACAGGCGCCTGTGCTTTCAGGCAGGGTACTGCCTGGCGTTGCATGTTTGATCCCATCAGGGCGCGGTTTGCATCATCGTGCTCAAGGAATGGTATCAAGGAGGCTGCCACAGATACGATCTGTTTTGGCGATACGTCCATGTACTGAATTTCAGCAGGCGAAGAAAGTGTAAACTCATTCTGGAAACGACAAGAAATCATCTCATTGATAAATTTACCGTCTTTGTCAAGAACCGCATTAGCCTGCGCGATGACAAAACGCGATTCTTCAATCGCAGACAAATAATCAATCTCGTCCAATACCTTACCGTTTTCTACCCTTCGATAAGGCGTTTCCAAAAAACCATAGTCATTTGTTTTCGCAAAAACAGCCAGTGAGTTAATCAAACCAATGTTTGGTCCCTCAGGTGTTTCAATCGGACAAACCCGACCATAGTGCGTCGGATGAACATCCCGCACCTCAAATCCGGCGCGCTCACGTGTCAAACCACCAGGACCCAGGGCAGAAATACGACGCTTATGCGTGATCTCTGAGAGTGGATTATTCTGATCCATAAATTGCGAAAGCTGACTTGAACCAAAAAATTCTTTTACTGCGGCAGAAACAGGCTTGGCATTCACCATATCCTGAGGCATCAAACCTTCGCTTTCGGCAACCGTCAGTCTTTCTTTTACAGCCCGTTCAACTCGAACCAGACCAATACGGAAAGCATTTTCGGCCATTTCGCCAACACTTCTAACACGACGGTTACCAAGGTGATCAATATCATCAATCACACCAAAGCCATCACGAATATCAATCAGTGTTTTCAGCACATTAACAATATCCGAACTGGTTTTTCCGGATGCCTTCAGCTTTTCATACTGTTCACCGTACTTTTCAACCAGGGCTTTTGATGCAGCATCTGTTCGGCTAGACAAATAATCCAGATCAAAAAGAATCGAAGGACCTGTTTCTATATCATACTCAAGACGACGATTAAATTTCATTCGCCCAACAGCAGACAGATCATAACGCTCTTCCGCAAAGAAAAGATTATGGAAAAGATTTTCGGCAGCTTCTTTTGTTGGTGGCTCACCCGGACGCATCATGCGATAAATTTCTATCATCGCCTCAAGCTGGGTCTGGGTTGCGTCTATTTTTAATGTGTTTGAAATAAACGGACCACGATCCAGTTCATTTGTATAAATCACATCAAATTTCTTGATGTCATTTTCACGCAGCAATTCGATTAATTCTTCAGTTAGCTCGGAATTAGCCTCAACGATAAATTCACCCGTAGACTCATCAATAATGTTATGCGCAAGCATCTTGCCATACATATAGTCTTCAGGAACCTCAAGCTTTTTAACATTTGCCTTTTCAAGCTTTCTGATATGTTTTGCAGTAATACGACGACCGGACTCAACAATCTTTTCGCCATCTACAACAATATCAAAAGAAGCCAACTCACCACGCAGACGCACTGGATCAAGCTCAAGATGTATTTTGGTTTTTTGCAGTGTAACTGCTGATTTTTCATAGAAACAATCAAGAATTTGCTCTGTATCCAGACCTAGTGCACGCAATAAAATAGTAGCAGGAAGCTTTCTACGGCGATCTATCCGCACAAAAACAGAGTCTTTGGGATCAAATTCAAAATCCAGCCATGAACCACGATAAGGAATTACACGCGCGTTATGCAATAATTTTCTTGCCGTATTTGTTTTGCCTTTATCATGATCAAAGAATACACCTGGTGAACGATGCAACTGTGACACGATTACTCGCTCGGTACCATTAATAACAAAGGTACCTTTTTCCGTCATTAAAGGCATTTCACCAAGATAGACATCCTGTTCTTTTATATCTTTAACAACCTTGGTCTTTTTAGGGGCATCTTTATCGTAAATAACCAGACGTAATGTGGCACGCAGTGATGTTGCATAGGTCAAACCACGCTGTTGACATTCACGCACATCAAAAACAGGCTCGGCAAGCTTATAGTCAACGTACTCCAGTACGACATAGCCGGAATAACTAACAATAGGAAAGACAGAATTAAATGCGCCATGCAAACCTTTATTTTTGCGTTCCTTTAACGGAACATCAGTTTGCAAATACTGACGGTATGACTCCAGTTGAATTGCCAAAAGATAAGGTATATCCAGTACCTGTGGGCGTTTACCAAAATCCTTGCGGATGCGTTTTTTCTCAGTAAAAGTCAGAGCCATCTTTTTTCCTCTTCTGAAACCAGTTTCAGCAACTTAAATATCAGCAGACTCCAGAAAATCTGCCTGAACACTGACCCTTGATAAATCAAGAATCTAAATTTTGAGCGCTTAAATCAGCTAATAATTTTAAGCAAAAATAAGCGACAAAAGGCCGACAGCGAAAAACACTGTCAGCCTGTATTTATGAAAGCATGATATACTTTCACAAGATCGAAGCTTTACTTCAATTCTACTGTAGCACCAGCCTCTTCAAGCTGCTTTTTAACATCTTCAGCTTCATCTTTAGAAACGCCTTCTTTAACAGTAGCCGGAACACCTTCCACCATTTCTTTTGCTTCTTTAAGACCCAAACCGGTAATTCCACGTACTGCCTTGATCGCAGAAATTTTGTTATCACCAAAGCTGGTCATTACTACATCAAATTCAGTTTGCTCTTCAGCTGCAGCACCAGCGTCTCCACCAGCTACAGGAGCAGCAGCAACTGCAGCAGCAGCTGATACACCGAATTTTTCTTCCATATCAGAGATCAGTTCTACGATCTCCATTACACTCATATTTGATATTGCTTCCAGAATATCATCTTTAGAAACAGCCATTGTATTTCTCCTAAACCTAAATCAGTCAATCGCATACGCGATCATAAAATTAATAATTAAAATCAAACTGTCTGACAAAACAACCTAAATCTACAAACGACTTAAGCTGCTTTTGAGTCACGAACAGCTGCAACAGTACGAACAAGTTTTCCGGGAACTTCATTTAATGTGCGAGCAAGCTTCTCGACAGGTGCTCTAAAGGTTCCGGCCAATATAGCCAAAGCCTGATCACGAGTCGGCAACTTCGCCAGACGATCAATTTCAGAAGCAGCAAGCAACTCTCCACCAACGGAAAGCATTTTTACCACCAACTTGTCATGCTCTTTAGCAAAATCTTTCAGGACACGAGCCGCACTACCAGGATCTTCTTGCGAAAATGCCAGCACCAGCGGCCCAACAAAGCCTTCACTCATACAGGAAAATTCTGTATCAGCCAAAGCCCGTTTTGCCAGATTATTTTTTACTACACGTAGATAAACACCACCTTCACGCGCTTTAACACGCAATTCAGTCATTTCACCTACACTTAAACCGTGGTATTCAGCAGCAACCGCGGAATGAGCATCTGAAGCAACTGCAGCGACCTCAGAGACAATCTTCTTTTTGTCTTCTAAAGTTAATGCCACAACATTTACCTCTTTAAATTCGGCAGCACAAACTACCGTTAAACAAACACCTGATTAAAAACAAACAATCAGACATCTCCAACGACGTGCCCCAAATCACTGATTTAGGTTACGCCATCTACGCAGGACAATTAAGCTTTGATATAACACATCAAAACACCTGCGGTCTTTGACGACATACAACTAAAGTATATTCATCAACTTCCCCCAAAAGAGAAAGCAAAAGCATAAATATGCTAATTTTTATCACTCAAAAGAGTATTGAGAATCTCTTTTGAGCTAACCTCTAAGACTCTACAGAAGCAGTATCAACTGATAAACCCGCACCCATGGTACTAGAGACTGTAATTTTCTTTAAATAAACACCCTTTGCAGAAGTTGGCTTTGCCTTAACAAGTGCTGCCATCAAGGCATCCAGATTCTCTTTTAAATCCTTGGCATCAAAATCCACATTACCGATAGCGCAATGAATGATCCCTGCCTTGTCGGTACGGTAACGAACCTGCCCACCCTTGGCATTTTTAACTGCTGTAGCAACATCTGGCGTAACAGTTCCCACTTTTGGATTTGGCATCAAGCCACGCGGACCTAAAACCTGACCCAACTGCCCCACTACACGCATTGCATCAGGACTGGCAATAACCACATCAAAGTCCATATTGCCTTTTTTTACCTCTTCGGCAAGATCATCAAGACCCACCAAGTCAGCACCAGCCGCTTTAGCCGCTTCAACATTATCACCTTGAGTAAATACAGCCACACGAACTGTCTTACCAGTTCCATTTGGCAATACAGTAGAACCACGAACAACCTGATCTGATTTACGCGGATCAACACCCAGATTTACGCTAACATCAACGCTCTCGGTAAAACCTGCTCTAGGCAGCTCTTTCAGCAACTCAAAGGCTTCGGATGCAGTATAAAGATGATCCTTTTTGACCATTTCAGCTATTTTCTTCTGACGTTTAGATAACTTTGCCATTAGATAACACCCTCCACATCAAGCCCCATGCTACGCGCACTGCCTGCTATTGTACGCACAGCTGCATCCATATCGACCGCCGTCAAATCTGGCTCTTTTGCCTTTGCGATTTCCTCAAGCTGCTCACGCGTAACTTTACCCACTTTATTGATATTTGGAACACCACTTCCCTTCTGAATACCGGCAGCCTTTTTCAACAAGATTGAGGCAGGTGGGGTTTTAGTCACATAAGTAAAACTGCGATCATTATAAACAGTAATAACAACAGGGATTGGCATTCCCTTTTCGGCATTCTGCGTCTCAGCATTAAATGCCTTACAAAATTCCATAATGTTAATTCCCGCCTGACCCAATGCAGGTCCTACCGGAGGACTCGGGTTAGCTTCACCAGCAGGCACTTGTAACTTAAGATAGGTCTCAACTTTCTTAGCCATTATATTATTACTCCACGAGTGCGAACGTTCTCAAAGAAGACTTAGTTCCCCAAGCCAATCCCGTCAAACTCCTCGAACAAATTAAAATCAGGTCTTTTCTACCTGAAAAAACTCAAGCTCAACCGGAGTTGAGCGCCCAAATATATGTACCGCAACACGCATTGTACTTTTCTCGTAGTTGACTTCTTCAACCACCCCATTGAAATCGTTGAAAGGACCTTCCTTAACCCGAACCACTTCCCCAACTTCAAACAAAACCTTGGGACGGGGAGCATCAACGCCCTCCTGCATGCGATTCATAATGGAATTTGCTTCTTTTTCCGTAATTGGTGCGGGCTTATCACTGGTTCCCCCGATAAAACCCAATACTCTCGGCGTATTCTTGACTAAATGCCAGCTTTCATCATTTAGTTCCATCTCAACCAAAACATATCCGGGAAAAAACTTTCGTGTGCTTTTGCGTTTTTGACCTTCCCGCATTTCCACTACTTCTTCGGTAGGCACAAGAATTTCACCAAAGTAATCCTGCAAACCAAGACGCTCAATTCTTTCCTTGAGAGCCTCTTTAACCTTCATTTCATAGTTAGAGTATGCGTGAACAACAAACCATTGTTTTGCCATTTTATCAACCACCCACTGACAACAATGCTTTAACACCTGCACCCAGCAACATATCTACCAACCACAGGAATATTGCAAGAATAATCACAAGAATAAATACCATCAGGGTTGTTTGCATTGTTTCAGCACGCGTTGGCCAAACCATTTTTCGCACTTCTGTGCGGGCAGACCCAAGAAAATTCAGTAACGCCTTACCCTTTGCGGTTGTCACAGAAATTCCAACGGCAATACCAACCATCGCCAACAAACCAAGAACACGGTATAGCAGCGACCCTTCCGAGAAATAATAAAAACCCGCTATACCAGCAAGTAAAATCAACAATGCTACTGATAATTTGACCGTATCAAGCATTGAACCCTGCGCTTTTGCATTCGTCGACATAAATAAAATCCAGCCTTTGGATATACCCTTAACAAAATCTAGTAATTCTTTCAGAAGAGATGGCAGGCCAGGAGGGACTCGAACCCCCAACAATCGGTTTTGGAAACCGGTGCTCTACCAATTGGAGCTACTGGCCTAGCTTATAGAGTACTCAAAAAACCAGGGCTTCTGAAACAACAAAAGAACGAAGAACAATTAATAGTTAATCACTCTTCGCTCTTTTTAGAGGACGCGCAGTATAACAGATAGAATCAATTACACAACATCAAGTCTACTATTAATTTTACGCCCCAAAATTATTACTCAATAATTTTGGAAACAACACCCGCACCAACTGTGCGACCACCTTCACGAATCGCAAAGCGCAAGCCTTCTTCCATCGCAATTGGATTGATCAGTGTTACTGTCATTTTTACGTTGTCACCCGGCATAACCATTTCTGTACCTTCAGGAAGATCACAGGCTCCGGTTACGTCAGTTGTTCTAAAGTAGAACTGTGGACGATAGCCATCAAAGAATGGGGTATGACGACCACCTTCATCTTTTGATAATACATACACTTCGGCTTCAAACTTTGTATGTG
>Ga0256832_1001416_pt1 | contig 16193 bp, 7 predicted proteins | sample 134614metaG_FD_190534 | JGI IMG/M metagenome (GOLD analysis project Ga0256832, IMG submission 190534) | Hydrothermal vent microbial communities from Lau Basin, Pacific Ocean - 134-614 | ecosystem: Environmental > Aquatic > Marine > Hydrothermal vents | place: Pacific Ocean: Lau Basin | collected...
GGACCTGCCGGGCGGTCCACTGGACGCCGATCTCGAGGACGTGCTTGTTCTCGGCGCTCTCGAGCTCCCGGGCCAGGGCATCGGGGATCTCGCAATGGAAGGTCCGCGGGATGCTCTTGAGGTGCCGCTTCGTCGTGAGCACCTTCAGGCCCGGGATGATGGGCACCTCGATGCCTGCGGCGCGGCAGGCGTCGACGTAAGCGAAGTAGTGTGCGTTGTCGAAGAACATCTGCGTCACGATGTACTCGGCGCCGGCGTCGACCTTTTCCTTGGTGCGGCGGAGATCGCTCTCCAGGTTGGGCGCCTCGAAGTGCTTTTCGGGGTAGCCCGAGCAGCCGACACAAAACTCGGTGGGCACGGCGTCGAGGTAGGCGTCGAGGAACTGCCCTCGGTTCATCGCCGAGATCTGTCGGATGAGATCGACGGCGTAGAGGTTGCGCGTACGTCCGTCTCGCAGCGGCTTGCGGTAGCCGCTGTCGTCGCCGCGGATCGCCAGAACATTGTCGATGCCGAGGTAGCGCAGCTCGATGAGAAAGTCCTCCGTCTCTTGCTGCGTGAAGCCGTTGCACAGGACGTGGGGGACCGCGTCGACGTCGTATTTGTTCTGGATGAGCGCGCAGACCCCGAGGGTGCCCGGGCGCTTGCGTTTGACGTGTCGCTGGATGCCTTCGGAGGTCTCCTCGTAGACCACCTCGGCGGGGTGGCTGGTGACGTCGATGAAGGGCGGTTCGTGCTTCATGAGGTCATCGATGACGCTCATGATCTCGCGCACGTTGCCCCCGCGCTTGGGCGGGATGAGCTCGAAGCTGATGAGGGGCCGCGTGGCGCGCTCGAGGTGCTCGGTGACCTTCATGATCGCGCCAGCATAGCGCCGCGCCTCGTTGGAGCCAGCAGACGGTGACCTCGCGAAAGGTGGTCAGCGGCCAAAGGTACGGGCCCGTTGGGCTTCCCGGTCCAACGAGAAGAGGTCTCCCAGCTCGGCGAGGAAGTCGAAAGCGTAGATGCCCGTGTCGTGCCCGTCGCCCCAGCGCATGCGCAGCGCGTACTGTCCGCTCGGCGCGAGGTCGACGAGGGTGAGCGCGTCGTCGCTGAGCTTGTCGGTCCCTTCGACCCAACGGACCGGCCCGCTGTGCCCCTGGCATCCCGCGCAGGGGCAGTAGCCCCGGAGGATGCGGTGGGGCAGCAGCGAGCTCTCGCCGTCGCTCCAGAGGATCTCCAGCAGCCGTGCCCCTTCAGGCGCCCGGACTTCGATGGGTTCACGCTCCACGCTCAGTGCCTGTCAAACTCGTCGAGTCCCCGCAACACCATTCGCGCCGGTGTGTTCGCGCTCTCCGAGGCGCGCTCGGGTAGGGCCGCGCGGGGCGACGCGGCCTGCATCGCAGGGGGGATGCGCGTCTCCGAGGTCCTCGTCGCCGGAGCAGCGTTGGACCTGGCGGTCGGCGGCCGGGTCTTGTGGCCGGCCCTGCGTGACCCCCGCCGGCGCCTCGTCGTTCGGTCCGAGGGCGTCCTCATCCCGCTCTCGCCCGGAGGGTGCGGAGGGGCTGCGAGGGCGTCCGGCCCCGTCGGCTCTGGCGTCTCCGCTGGGGCGGCGGCTTGCTCGTTCGCCGCTGCGGCTGGGGTCTCCTCGGGTGGCTGCGTCGGACGCCTGGAAGGGGCCGCGGCCGCGTCGGGCGCACCTGAGGGTTCCCGGCCCCCGCCGCGCCACGAGTCGACGAGGACGAACGCCGCCCCCGCCGCCAGGGTCAGCAGGCCAAGGGTCACGAGGGCGCGTCCCGCGGTCGCGAACGAGCTCGCCGGGGGTCCCCCAGCCGAGGCGGGCGTGGCCGTCGTCAGAACCTGGGAGTGCGAGACGGCTTCGCGGTCGTGGGCGAGTGCCCCGTCTTCGGTGGTCAAGGGGCCCGGAGCCTCGCTCGGGGGGGCGTCCTCCCCGGCGAGCGCGCGCCTCAGCCGTTCCTCGAGCTTGTTCAGCGTCTCCCCGCCGTGAGCGCGGACATACGCGCCGACCCGCGCCGGGTGGACCTTTTCCGGGAGGCACGCGCGCAACGCCTGGGCGAATTCCTGGGCCGTTGGGTAGCGCCGGTCCCGGTCTCGTTCGAGGGCCTTGGCCACGACCCTGGAGAGCTGGGGGTCGATCGCCGGGCACACCTCCGCCAGCGTCGGGATGGGCTCTTGGGTGATCTTCTGAAGCGTTCGCAGGGGGTTGTCGGCCTTGAAGAGACGCCGCCCGGCGAGGCACTCCCAGGCCACGATGCCGAGGGCGAAGATGTCGACCCGCCGGTCCAGCGTCGCGCCGGTCGCCTGCTCGGGCGCGAAGTAGGCCATCTTGCCTTTGACCTCGCCAGTCTGGGTATGGCTGGAGCGCTGGACGGCCCGGGCGACGCCGAAGTCGAGGATGCGGGTCCGACCGTCCCCGTCCACGAGGATGTTCTGCGGAGACACGTCGCGGTGGACGATGTGCATGGGTTCGCCCAGGGGGGTCGTGGCGTCGTGGGCGTCGTGGAGCCCGAGGGCCGCCTGGGCGATGATCTCGACGGCGACGCTCGGATCGAAGCGGCGGTTCGTCCGAACCACCTCGCGCAGGAGCTGGGCGAGCGGGACGCCGACGACGAGCTCCATGACCAGGTAGAGCGAGTCGTCGTCGGCGCGCCCCAGGTCCAAGGTCTGGACGACGTGAGGGCTCGAGATGTTGGCGGCCAGGCGCGCCTCGTCGAGGAACATCTCGACGAAGCGGGGGTCCTCCGCCAGCGTTGGCAGCATTCGCTTGAGGGCGACGACCTTCTCGAAGCCGGCCTCGCCGATGATCCGAGCGGCGTAGACTTCGGCCATCCCTCCGCCGGCGATGCGGAACAGGGTCTCGTACCGTCCGAAGCGCCTCCGTTCGGTCCCCGTGAACGCCCGCTTGCGGCTGCTCCCTTCGCTGCTCACTCGCTCGCTCCGCGTTCACCCACCGAAGGTCGGGTCCACGTTGGGCGACATGCCCCTCTCAAAGCTCGCAGAGATGAACACGCGTCCCGTCCGGTAGGGTGTCACAGTAGTCGGCCGGGGTGCCAGCGATGCAGCCGGCGATGCTGCATCGATCGACCTCGCATCGCCAGGTCGGACGCTCCCGGTCCGTGACGGCTTCGCAGCCTTCCGGTGTCGTTTCCAGGACGCACGCCCCCGATTCGAGCTGGCACTCCTGCCGTTCAGGGTTGCAGCGTCCCTCTGCACAGTTGCCAGCCGAGCAGGGCGCGCAGCGAGGAACGGTTCGGATTTCGGCAGTCCAGCGCGTCGGCTCCGGGTCCTTCTTCATGAGGTAGAAAGGGTGATCGAGCGAAAACCAGACCTCGGCCTGCGGGTCGGCGCTCTGGGAAAGGTCCGCAGGCAGGAAATCGCACCCGCGGTTCAAGCAGAAGCGCACCTTGACGTGCAGGTCACGATCGGGGTGCTCGGTCTCGAGGCTGAATCGGTAGGGGAGCGGTTCGTCGGTGAGCGCGACGGGCTCGAGGGCGGCGCCCGCCCACGTGTCCTCCAGCGGCGTGGTGGAGGGCATGGCTTGCACCGACACCCACATCTCACCGACCTCCGCGGGCCGCGGCGGAAGCACCAGCTCGCCTTCGAGGACGGCCACTTGGTTGCAGGCCGTCATGCTGAGCAGTGAGAGCGTCCAGAGCCGATGGGTCATGGGATCACCAACACGTTGTCCGTTTCGCCCTCGAGCTGTGCCCGGCGGTGCAGCAGCACCCCGGACAGCGCTGCGGCGCCTGCGAGCACCACGCCGGTCACGATCCAGAACGCCGCGCTCTTGCGGAGCGGCCGACGCTCGGGCTCCAGCTGCAACTGCTCCATCACGACCTCGATGCGTCGCCGCTCCCCATCGCGTACGGCGCCTTCCCACGTGAAGGTGCGGTAGCCCTCCCGATCGGCGACGAGCGTGTGGCGCCCGGCGTCGGTCTCGAGCTCTCGTCGCCGGCCGCGTTCGGACTCCACGAGCCGACCGTCGAGACGGAGCTCGTAGTCCGCCTGCGGGTCGAGACCGACCAACTCGAGGACCGCGACGCGCGCCGCCTCTTCTTCGAGGAGCGCCTGGGCTTGTTCGCGGGCGTCGTACTCGGGGTGGCCGTCGAGGAGGCGCCGGAAGGCGTCCCGGGCATCTCGGTGCCTTCCGAGGGCTCGAAGCACCATCGCCACGTTGTAGAGCGCCGTGGGTACGCCGCTCAGGCGGTAAGCGCGCTCGAAGCCTTCAAGGGCGTCCGCCCAGCGTTCCTCGTCGGCCGCCTGAGACGCCGCGATGAAGGCTTCGCGGGCCTGCTGGCGGTCGCTATCGGACTGGGCGTGACCTCGGGGGAGGGCGCTCAAGAGCGAGAACAGCGCGAGGAAGGCGCTCGCCCATCGGAGAGGTTGACGCATCGCGGCTCGCTTCGAGTGTCGTCGATCCGCGGGGGCGCTGTCCACCGGGCGCCCGCGCCGAGCAGCGGCTCAGCAGCCCTCGTCCACGAGGCCGTCGCAGTCGTCGTCGTCTGAGTTCCCGCACAGTTCGGTGGACGCCGGGATCCCCACGTCCGTCTCGTCGCAGTCCGCCGCTTCGGGGGTGAACGTCCCCGGTTGTTCGCAGGCCAGTACCGGGGCCCCGCCGTGGACCCCATCGCCATCCATGTCGTTGTAGTAGGCCCGTTGCGGGAGGTCCTCGTCGACCTCGAGGTCGCAGTCGTTGTCGTCTCCGTCGCAGGAATCGAAGCGGGTCGGGTGGCGGGTCGGGTCCATGTCGTCGCAGTCGCCCACCCGCGCCGTGAAGCCTTCCGGGGGAGCGCACAGCGCCGACATCATCGACGCGGCGACGCCCCATCCGTCGCCGTCCATATCGCGGTAGAAGGTGGCTTCGAGGTCCATGTCGTCCGGTGTGTCCGGGTTGCAGTCGTTGTCGACGCCGTCGCAGTACTCGGGGGCCGCGTCGCGCATGGGGGTCGTCGTCGCCGGGTAGACGTCCGGGTTTTCGTCGTCGCAGTCGGGACCGCCGCACTCGATGTCCGGGACCCCGTCGCGATCGTCGTCCTCGAAGCTCCCGGCCTCGGTCATGAAGTCGGCCCGCCCGTTGCAGTCGTTGTCGCGAGCGTCGCAGACCTCGGCCGCCTTGGGGTGGATGGCCGGATCGTTGTCGTCGCAGTCGGTCCACATCACCGAGTAGCCTTCCGGCGGGACGCAGGCGACGAGGGTCGTGTCGGAGGCGCCGAAGCCGTCGCTGTCTTCGTCTCGGTACCAGGTGATGAGGGTCCTGGCTTCGTCGGAGGCGCCGTCGCAGTCGTTGTCGACGGAGTCGCAGATCTCGGGCATGCCCCCGTGGATTCTCACGTTCGTGTCGTCGCAATCGTCGCCGAGTTGAGCGAAGCCCGGGTCCCCGGGACAGCCCATGGTTGCCCGGGTCGGATCGCCATGGAGGTCGCGGTCCTCGTCGACGAAGCCCGAGACTTGGGCGTCCTCGTCGATGGATCCGTCGCAGTCGTCATCGAGCCGGTTGCATGCCTCGCTGGCCATGGTGTTGGCTTCGGCGCGGCGATCGTCGCAGTCGGTGCCGCAGTGGGCCGCGCCCTCTTCGTCGATGTTGCAGCAGGTGCGAGCGACTTCGCCGTCGCCGTCTCGGTCGAGGGAGCCGAAGGTGGTCGGATCGCAGTCTTCGTCCACGTCGTCGGGGTCACAGACCTCGGTGTTGCCGGGGAAGCGTCGCGGGTCGCTGTCGTCGCAGTCGTTGCCCCCGCACACGATCGAGATCGCTCCGTCGCCGTCGATGTCCCACCCTTCGCCGGGCATGCCCGGTGAGCAGACGACGCAGCGCATCAACTCCTCGGAGCATACCTCGCCTCGTCGGAGACAGCGCTGACCGGGGCGCACGCACCCGTCGGCGTCCGCGCTCGGGTCGCTCGGGTTGCAGACTTCGGCGCCGGTGCAGAACAGCCCGTCGTCGCAGTCGGCGGTGTCGGTGCAGACGCCTCCAGCGTCGCTCATGGGTGGGGCGTCGTCGCCGCAGGCGAGGACGAACATCGACAGGAGGAAGACCGAGGGACCGGGTGCGCGGCTCACGGGGAGACTTTACCAGATCGCAGGCGCGCCTTCGTAGCCTCCGGCGGTGCGGTTCAGCGACGGCAGTTTTCGTCGGTGTCCGGACAGGTGAAGCGCACGTGGGCGTGATCCCGGTGCCTTCGGTAATGCCGAACGATGCCGAAAGGGAACGAGGGTCCGCGAGGATACTGGATCCAGCGGCTCAACTCCGCGCGGGAGTAGCCTGCTCGTCGCGCTGCTTCGTAGAGCGGCCGCTGCAGGCGGTAGTCCATGAAGATCGCGTCGACCCGATCGTTCTTCAGCCAATGCTCGAAGAGGGCCCACTGCCGTTGCGCGTCGAGGTCGTCGGGGTCGAGTCGGCGCATCGGGCAGGGGATCCCGCCGCAGCGACGCTGGTAGTAGCTGATGTCCACGTCGCGGCCGCTCTGGTGGCTTCGGTGCCCTGCCATCGGGCCGCCGGCCGGGAGGCTGATGTCGTGGATGCGGACCCGCGGCGCGCCGGGGTGTCTCGCGCGGACCGCGTCGAAGGCGTCCTGGATCCACAGGATCGTTTCGAGCGTCCCGTAGGCTCGGTTCCTGTCGCGGATGATGTAGCCCGGGTGCGGCGGCAAGGCCTCGCCGCGGACGAGGCGGCCGTGGTTCGGCGCGCCGATGGACTCGGAGACGCTCTCGGGGACCTCGGACCAGACGAGGACCGTCTGCCCTGGGCGGATCCGGTCGGCGCTCAGGCGAGGGTTCCAGCGAAGGATGTCGCGCACTTCGACACGGTGGCGTGCGGCGATGCGCGAGAGGTTGTCGCCTGCTCGCACCCGGTACTCGATGCGGAGCCGGCCTTCGGGAGCCACGACGCGAATGGTTTGACCTGCGCGCAGCCGGTCCGGTCGCAGGCCCGGGTTGAGGCGCCGAAGCTCCTCGATCGTCGTGCCGTGGCGCGCCGCGATGTGGCTGAGCGTGTCGCCGCGGACGACGGTGTAGCGTGGCCCGTCCGCGTCGGGCTCGGGATCCACGAGCAGCTCTTGGCCGACCCGAATGGTGTCGCTCTCCAGGTCGTTCCACTCGCGCAGGTCCTCGACGCGGACGTCGAAGCGTTCTGCCAGCACGCTCAGCGCGTCCCCGGAGCGGACGCGCCAGATCCGTCGGTCGGCGTCTGCCGGCAGCGTCCAGACGAGGACGGTGATTGCTGCGAGAGCTCGCCTCACATCCCGTGGGTAACGCGCCGGTCCGCTCGCACCAAAAAACCTGCGCGCTGCCCGTTATCGGGCCGGTGAGTGGGGCCCGCGCTCGACCGGCCCGTCCGGCAGCACCGTCAGCTCCCGTGGGGGAAGCGAGGAGGTGACCCAGGGCCGCTGAGCGTCGAAGACGACCGTCGCGAGCCCTTCGGTGTGTCCGCTCCCCGCCCAGCGTATCGGGAGCGGCACTCGGACCCGCGCGCCCGACGCGAGCGGCCCGAGGCGTATGCGCAGGAGGCCGTCGGCGTCGGTTTCCTCCACCGCCAGCACGTCGTCGTCGCGGGCGATTCGTGCGCGGAGCGGTCCATCGACGAGCGCCGGCGGCGGGAGTTGGACCATCAGGACCGGCTCGGTGAGGCGGCGGCGGGCGGCGACCTCGATCTCGAAGGCCGCGCCGCTTGCCACGGTGCCGGCGTCCCCGCGCAACTGGAGGGTCGCCGGTCCATCGACGGCGGGCACCGGCCGGCGGTGAACGACCCGAAGGCGGGCCAGGGGTACGGCGTCGCCCTCGGAGGTGACCCGCAGACGGAAGCGCCGCCCACGCGGATCGATCGAAAGGCGAGCGACGCCGTCGTCGAAGGCCACCTCGCGGCCGTCGACCTGGACGTGCATGGGCCCTTCGCCGAAGCCGCCCAGGCTCGACGCCGCCAGCAACCAGAAGGCGGGCTCGCCGGGCTCGCTGAGGGCGAGCCACGCGCGGCTCGCCAGGGCGCGCCGGAGGTCCGCGACCGGCTCGGTGACGCCCGCTCGTTGGGCCGCGATCAGGAGGGCCCCGGTGGCCGCCAGGGCTTCCCGCGGGTCTTCGTGCGGGACCCACCGCCCCCCTCGCGGCGCGCGCTGCAGGCTGCTCAGTGCGGCCTGGAGGATCCCGTGGCCGCTCGCGTCGTCGCTGTCGGCCAGGAGCAGCGCGGCGGCGGCGCGGGCCCAGACCGTGGGCTGCTCGGGCGCCTGGGCCAGCACATTCCACAGCCGCCGCTCTCTCAGCTCTTCGACGAAGGACTCCAGGGGCTCGGACCCTCCGACCATCGGGGCGCTGCCGGCGATGGGCGCGAGGGCGGCGAAGGTCGCGGCGGCCAGGCGGAGGTCGTCGATCTCGGCACGGAGCAACTGCTCGCGGGCGCGGCGGAAGTCGACTTCCCAGCTCTCTGCTTCGTCCGCCACCGCGGCCCACAAGAGCACCTCGCAGGCGCGCGCCAGGGCCGGGGGCAGCCTGCTCGGCTGCCGTGCGGCCCCGAGGAGCGCGGCGTCTGGGCGGCGTCCCCCCACGACCTGGGCCCACGCCTGGAGCGAGGCACCGTCCCGTCGCCAGCGACGCACGAGCGGGTCGGAGGAGAGCGCCCCGGGGGCGACGAGCAGGAGCTCGCCCGTTGCTCGCTGGCTATCGGGCGGGAGCTCGAAGCGCACGTCCCACTCGTCGTCCACCGCGGCTCCAGCCCACGTCGCGCGCGGGACGGCACCATCCACGACCCGGGGTCGCAAGGTCCGGGACCAGAGCGTTCGACCGGAGCCGTCCTGGACCTGGAGCCGAATCCGTGCCCGGCCCAGACGCGCGCCGCGCAGCCGCAGCTCGACCGGGAGGGCGTCGCCAGGGCCGAGGGTCTGCGGGCCGCTGAGGACCTCCGCGACCGCCCCGTCCGCTTCCGCGCGCAGGCGCAGATCACGGGCCGGCCCGAAGCCGAGCAGGAGGGGGCGCAGCGTCATGGTTTCGCCGAGTCCGAGCCGCGCCGGCCACCGTCCGACGAGCGCGACCGAGCCAGGGTGCCGCCACAGCCCACGCCGGACGCGTCCGGCGGCCAGCGCTACGATCGCGTAGCGCGCCGGGGTCTGCGGGAGTCGGAGGTCCGCCGGTCCGTTCGGGTCGTCGAGGACGGCGACCGCCGAGGCGCGCGCCTCGGGCAGGTCGAAGAGCGCGCTGTCGGGGGGCGAGGCGGGCGGCGTCAGGCTCGTCTCCCCCGTCGGTGGCGGCAACGAGCCGGCGGACTCGACGGCCCCGAAGAGCTCGGCGAGCTCGTCGACCGTGGCCTGTCCGAGAGCCACTCCACGGAGCCTTCGCAGCAGGCCGTCTTCATCGGTGGCCTCGGCGTAGAGGCTTCCGCTTGGGAGCACGCGGGCGGTCGGATCGACCACGTCGTCGGCGTTGCCGAAGCGACCGTCGGGCCCCGCGGAGACGAGGGACCATCCGGGGACCACCTCCAGCGGTGGCCGGGTATGCTGCGGCGTACGGCGCACTCGCAGCGGGCGCCTCCAGCCATCGACGAGGTCGGAGCGCTCGAGCTCGTCCCGGAGCCCGGCGAGCCACTGGTCCGGCGAGCCCCGGCGTGCGAACTCGTAGTCGAGCCGATACTCGCGGACGAGCTGGCGCAACCTCACGAGGGTCCGCAGCAGCCGCGCCCGGGTGATCCGGCGAGCCATCCGGTCGAAGGTGAAGGCAGGATCGAGAGCTTCGAGGGCGTCGATGCTCAAGGGGAGCCCCGCGAGGTCGCGCGCGCCCTCGGCGCCGAGCTCCGGGTCGCCGGCGATCGCATCGAGGAGGGCGCGGTTGAAGCGGCGGCGGCCACCCTGCGCGACGGCGACGTCTTCGAGGTCCTCGGCTTCGGCGACGTGCCGCTCGAGCGCGCGCAGGATGAGCGCCAGCCGCCCGGACCGGTAGCGCGCCCGCTGTCGCCAGGGATCGCGGAGGATGCCCTCGGCGACTGGATCTTCCGGCGCCGGCAGATCGATCACGACGCCGTCGCGCAGCACTGCGGGTGCGGCGTGATCGGCAGGCGTATGGGCGGCCAGGCGTGCGGCGCGAAGAAGCAGCCCTCCCGGTTCGTCGCCGTCGCCGAAACCGCGGGCCTTCCTCGGGGGGAGCGCGACCAGCAGCACGCGCCCTTCGCCCCGTACCGTTGGCGTCTCGTCGGCGGTGCCGAGCTCGAGACGCGGCGCGTCTTCCGGGTCCAGAGCCGCCACGCCGCCGCGGACCTCCGCCAACCCGGGCCCCACCAGCGGTCGAGCGCGCACGAGCAGCCGCCCCGGGTTCGGCCTCGGTAGCGTGGCGCTCGCGACGCCCGGCGCGAGCACCTGCTGGGCGACGGGGACGATGCGCCGCCGCTCCCTTCGCGCGACGGTTACCAGGACCGGATAGTGCGCCACGTCCTGCCGCCGATGCAGCGCGATCTCGACGGCACCCGAGGGGTTCGGGGTCGCTCGCACGCGCACCGTCCCGTCCGGGTCCACGGCGAGGCAACGGTTGTGGCGGTCGTCGCCGATGCGGACCGTGGCCGTCACGGCGGTGGCCCCGCCACAGGCATCGGGCGTGGAGCTCTCGGCGGCCAGGCGCACGTCGAGTCTCGCCACGCCCTCGGCGTCCGTCCGCCCCCGCGCATCGTCGAGGCGGGGGCCGCTCAGAGCGACCGCGATGCTTGGCGCCGGCTCGCCCCGCTCGTCGAAGACGCGTACGTAGACGTAGGAGGGGACGCCGACGAGGAGCGCACCGCTCTCGGGCACCAGGGCGATCGCGTAGCGGTGCCGGGTGACTCGGACGCGGACCGTGGTTGCCGCCTCGCCGATGCCGAGCGCGACGGCTCGCAGGCGCAGGTGGGCGTAGCGCTCTTCGGGTGTGGCCGGCGGGATCGTCCAGCGCAGCGTCGCGCGTCCCCGCGCGTCGGTACGCACGCTCGGCTCCGTCGTTGGGGCGTCGGTGCGTCGAGCGTTCCCGCGGGTGCCCTGGGGTTGCACCAGGGCGCCGGCGATCGGTCGGCCGAGGGCATCGCGCACGATCACATCGATCGTGGTCGTCTCGCCAGGGGCGCCCGCGGGCTTCCGGGGTGCGGCGCTCAGGCGCAGCGCGGGGCTCGTCCTTGGGGCGATCTGGAGCGCCCGGGTGAACCGGGCGATCTCGGAGCGCGCGCGCACCTCGACGGTCTCGACGCCTTCGGGGAAACGGGCCGTGACCGCGTAGAAGCCGAAGCGGTCGGTGCGCGTACGCACGGGGCCCCACACGACGCCGGCGGGGCCGACGGCGCTCAGCTCGATCGCCAGGTCGGCGACGCCCTCGCCTCGGGGGTCGAGAGCTTCGCCGAAGAGACCGACCTCTTGCCCCGGTTCGGGCCGAGGGTGGGTCGAAGCCAGGGTGAGCTCGCCGCCCACCGCCCGGCCGACTTGGAGGCGGAAGCGTCGCTGGATTTGTCGCCGCTCGCTGATGGCTTCGATCACGAGCTCGAAGCCTTCGTCCAGCTCCGGCGGCACACGGACCTCGACGGTCGCCCGTCCGTGGGCGTCGGTGATCGCTTCGGCGACCGGCCGAGAGGGCTGATACGAGGCGAGCACGCGCAGGGCCACGGCGCCGGCAGGCCGGTAGTCACCACCGTGCACGATCTCGTGTGCCGCGACGAGCCAGCGGGCGGTTTCGCCGGGCCGCACATCGCGCGGGCCTTCGAGGGACATCTCGAGCCCGGTGACCGCACCTCTTGGGACCGCGTGGCGGGTGCGCTGGCCCAAGGCGGGAGCTGCCGCGAGGCCGAGGGCGAGCAGCGCGAGCAGGGCGCGGATCATTGGCCGACCTCCAGGAGGCGGGGGGGCAGTATCGCGACGTCTCGTGGCCGTTCGCTCGGGTAGGCCGCGACGCCCAGGCCGTGCAGTTTGCCTGCGACGCTCATGCGCAGCTGCAGGGGGAGCAGGAACGCCCGGCCCGGGAGCAGCGCGCGCAGGTGGAGGCGGACGATGTTCTCGTCTCGCTCGGGGCGTCCCCGGAGCCAGGGGCGGAGCTGCTCGACCGCGACCTCGTCGAGCTCTGCGCCCGCCGGCAGGCTTACCTCGACGACCGCTTCACGCACGACGCGGGGCCAGGTGTTGCGGACCCTGAGCGTCCATCGCTCGAAGTGCCCGGCCCGGGGTTGGGCCTGGCCATCGCGCCTCAGCTCCAGCGCGAGGGGCAGGACCTCCCGTTCGTTCCGACTCCAGGGGACGCCCACCGGGACCTGTGCGTGCACGTGGAGGGCGTGCCCCGGCGGCAGTTCGACGACGCGGAGCACGTGACGGCCCGGTCGGTCCCAGCCGGGAAGAGCGAGCTGGGCGCTGCCCTCATGAAGAGGGACGGTCCGTCGCTCCCCGTCGATCTCGAGGGTTACGCGCCTCAGCGGCCGCGCGTTCAGCAAGGTCGCCGCAGCGCTCGCCAAGCCGAGGTCCGTCGGTCGCGGAGCGCGGGCGGCGCGTCGGGCCAGGGTGCGCACCAGAGGAAAGGCGGCGGCGCGGTCACCGGAGCCGAGGTACGCCAGAGCGAGTAGCGCCGTCGGCGCCCAGTTCTGCGACCGCAGGGTCTCGGTCCGGCCGTGCAGCCAGGTCTCCCCCGAGAAGCGGACGACCCCTCGCTGCGCCCGCCGCCGGTACTCCCGAACCCGGCCGGCGGCGGTGCCGGTCCACGCGAGGGCCGCCGCGACCGCGGCTTGCACCGCGGGCTCGTCCGAGAGCGCCGCGGCTCCCGCCTGGATCGCTGTCTGAAGCATGGTGCCCAGCCTTCGCAGCGCCTCCGCCCCGGCTCGCTCCTCTGCTTGCTGGAGCGCGGGCGCGAGGGCGAGCAAGACCAGGGCGTTGCGCTCGGTCGCGGCCGCGCTTCGGCCTCGGCCTCCGACGGCCTGCGTCAGCTCGAGCAGGAGCCCCTCGAGGTCCGCGTTGGGGAGGGCGCGGTGGTCCCCGTAGGCGATGGCGAGGGCACGCGCCGTCGTCACCGGTTGGTGCACCTCGAAGGCACCGTCTTCCCCGCGGTCCGCCGCGAGCCGCGCCGCGGCGGCCCGAATGTCCGTCGGGCGTACCCTTCCCTCGAGGGCTCGGGCCCACGCGGTCCATTCGCTGTCGTCGGGCCCCAGCGCGCCGGCGGTGCTCGTGATCACCAGGATGCCATCCCTCCGCCGGCTTGCCTCTCGGGGGACCTCGACCGTCAGTGGCTCGGAGTCCTCGACCCATCCGTCCGCTTCGATCGTCGTCGGGCGCGCGTTGGGCAGAACTCGCACCCGACGGCGGACGGCGTCGCGCGTCGGTCCCGCGCGTCCATTCACACGCAGCCAGCCGCTCCCACGCCGGAGCGCGACCTGGACGTAGTGGGCGCGTGCCTCTCCGGGAGGCACCGTGATCTCCACCGGCTCCGGTAGGTCCGCTACGAGCGCGCCATCGGCGGCGAGGTCGAGTTGCACCTGCCGTGCGCTCTCGCTCGCGTTCGTGGCTCGGAGCGGGAGCACGAGCACGTCCCCTTCCGTGGCGAACCGAGGGACGGGCGCGTCGACGCTCAGCTCTTGCGCTGCCCTTACCTCGGTGCTCGTCGACTCGATCCATCCGTCGGGTCGCCAGTGGACGACCTCGACGAGGTAGCTCGTCGCTCCATGCGCGAGCGGGAAGCGCAGCCGGGTGGTGCCCGTTTCCGACGCCGGGACGCTGGGCGCGAAGAAGAGTGTGCCCGGGAACTCTTCGCGCACCAAGGTCCGCAGCGAGCTCGAGGGCCGCGCTGCGGCGGCTCCGGTCCGAATCCGTGGGGGGCTCCCTCGGCGGCTCCGCCGTATCGTTCCGTGCCCGCTGCCGTATCCGCTCCCGTGACCGAGAGTTCCGAGGCCCACGGCACCGTAGGCGACCGTGGGGCCCTCGCTGGCCAGTCCCTCCGTCGCGTCCGCGCTCGAGGCGTCGCCGGCCATTGCCTCGGCTTGCGCTCGGGTCATGCGCTGGCAGGCCTCGAGCATCGCCTCGAGCGCCGCGTCCGCCGGCGACATGAGCGCCAGCGTTCGCATCAGGGTGTCTTCACCGCTGTAGACCGCGTAGAGGGAGCCGGCCTCGACCACGCGAGCGAAGGGGTCGACGATGTCGTCGCGCGTACCCAGGCGACCGTCCGGTCCTGGGAAGGCGAGGGTCTGCTCCGGCACGTCCGGTGACACAGCCGGAACGCCGGCCGGGCGCGCCCGCACGCCCAGGGTTCCGCCCCATGGGTCGCGCAGCTCCGACGGGTTCAGGCGCCCGTGCCGGATCAACGCGGAGACCCAGTGGGTCGGAGGCGGCGCCGCGTCTTCCTGGGCCCGCAGCAGCCGCAGGAGCGCGACCATTGCGCGGACCAGCCGTCGCCGGCTCACGCGCCGAGCGACCGCCGCGAAGCCGAAAGCTGGGTCCGCATCCTGAAGCGCCGCCACCGTCAGCGGCATCCCTCCCAGGGTCGTGTCGGGCACACCCAGGACGATCGGGAGGTCGTCTCGGAAGCGTCGCCGCCGGCCCTCTCCCACGGTGAGGGAGCGCAGGGCCTCGTCCGTCGATGCCTGGGCGACGGCCTCCTCGATCCTCGCGAAGGTCTGTCCGAGCTCGCGCCGCACGAGCTGGAGGCCGGCCGCGAAGGGGTCCCTGAGGTCGACGCCGGGCGTCGGTCCGTCCCAGTCGAACGTGTCGTGGTAGCCCCAGGCGTCGACGAAGGGCGCGACCGGCGCTGGAGGGGGCGGTGGGTCCACTTCCGTCGCGAGGGAGGCCCGCGCCAGCCGCTGCAGCGAAGGCGTGTCGGGGCGCAGCAGCGCCCGTCGAATGCGGCCGCGCAGGAACCGAGCTTCGAACGGCCGTTCGCCTCCCTGTTGCGCCAGGTCCCGCACGTTCACCGCGAACCAGCCGCCGGTGCCCGGCGCCGTCCGAAGTTCGATCTCGGCCTCCTCACCGACCTCGTAAACCGGCGCCATCGGCCTGGCGCGAGGGAAGACCGGCGCCGGCGGCCGCACCAGGAGAGGCTCCAGGCCCGCGGCGCTGGCGGCGCTGGCGTCACGGCCCGGTTCCCCCGCGACCCGGGTCAGGACGTGCAGCACCCCCAGCACCGGCGGCACCTCGAAGCGCACCTCGTCCGCGCGCGTGACCTCGACGGCGAGGGTCTGCTCACCGCGCATCAAGGCGACGAGGACCGGGCGCCCCCGGGCCGCTGGCCTCCGCTCGATCGTGACGCGGAGGGCGTCGCCAGGGCTCGCCACCGGTCGCTCGACCCGAGGTCGGGCCGGCGCGAGGACCTCCACCGGGGCGCAGATCCGCGCGAGCCGTGGATGAGGTCCCTCGACCGTCACGTCGAAGAACGCGGCGAACCGACCCGCGCAGGGGCCGTACGTATCGACCGCCACGTCCGCGCGCGTGACCTGTACATCGAGCTCCACGAGGCCGTGCACGTCCGTCTGCCGGTGGGCCGGGCGGCGCAGTCCCGGGCCCCGCACCGTAACCGGCGTCCCTACCGCGGGGGGCTCGCCGGCCGCGTCCGCCAGCCGCACGTAGAGTGTCGAGGGGAGCTCCGGGTAGAGTGCGCCGCCCCGCGCGATGCCCTCGACCGAGAGCGCCGAGGGCGTCGCCAACCGCAGCGGCTTGGATCGCTCGGCGGCGCCATAGGCCGGGTGATCGACCCAGGCGTGGACCTCCACGGTGCCGATTTCGCCCGAGAGGAACGTCGGCGTGCGCGCTTCGAAGCGCGCGACTCCGTCCTCGCCGGTGCGCAGGGTCCGCGGCGCTTGGTCTTCCCCCACCCGGAGGCTGACCCGGGCGCCTCGCACGGGCGCACCCGTCAGCGAGCGAACCTCCACGACAGGGTGTACGAGCGCGCCGGGGGCGACGTTCGTCTCGGGCCAGCGCAGGTCGACCAGGAGGCGTTCCGACGTGCGGAGCCCTACCTCGACGAGCAGCGACGCCCACACGTTTTCGTCGAGCTCCGCGGTGATCTGGAAGGCTCCGCTCGGTTCGTTGGACGGCAGCTCGAAGGAGGCGTAGGCGACGCCGCTGTCCCCGGTCCGCACGGACTCGTCCAGCCTCGGTAGATCCGAGCCGCCTTGGCCCCGAAGGTGCAGCGTGCGTCCGGCCAACGGCACCCCCGTGTCGCCATCCCGAAGCAGCGCCCACACGTGCACCGTCTCGCCCGGCTGATAGAAGCGTCGGTCCGTCCGCAGCAGGAGCTCTTCGGTCGGC
>Ga0256832_1001417_pt1 | contig 16191 bp, 18 predicted proteins | sample 134614metaG_FD_190534 | JGI IMG/M metagenome (GOLD analysis project Ga0256832, IMG submission 190534) | Hydrothermal vent microbial communities from Lau Basin, Pacific Ocean - 134-614 | ecosystem: Environmental > Aquatic > Marine > Hydrothermal vents | place: Pacific Ocean: Lau Basin | collected...
AGTCTTCCTCGTTGATTTCACCCAATGGCGTAGCATAAAAACTGGAGGCATTATTGACCAGAATATCCAGGCGTGCGGTTTTCTGCAGGATGCTTTCAATCATTTTGGGGAAACCGCTAATATCCAGCAAATCAGCCTGTTGCAAAAAACATGAGTCCTTACGCAGGGCATTCAGTTCATTTGCCAGTGTTTCAGCTTCCCCTGCGGAATGACGATAATGTATGATCACCGTAGCACCTGCCTGATGCAATGCCCTGAGCGTCACCGCACCAATACGTCGCGCAGCACCCGTTACCAAAGCGACTTTACCTTTTAGATTTTGCATGTAGACTACCCACCTAATGAAACATACTCAAAGTTTACCAGAACCCTCTGCCGAAGCCTTGCGACACAGTGAAAAACTTGTCGCCATGATACGTCAGGAAATCTTCAGGAATCAAGGCAGCATCAGCTTTCGGCGTTATATGGAAATGGCACTATATGAGCCTTTGCTGGGCTACTACGTCACAGGAACCTATAAAATCGGGGCAGCAGGTGACTTTATTACCGCGCCTGAAATCTCGCCGCTGTTTTCTCAATGTATTGCCAGCCAAACTGCCGAAGTTATAAAAACATATAAAAAAGGGGGGGGATGGGTATTAGAGCTGGGCGCCGGTTCGGGTACGATGGCTGCTGATATTTTGCTTGAACTGGAAAGACAAAAAGCACTTCCCGAGCGCTATCTGATACTTGATTTAAGTCCCGATCTGGTTCAGCGTCAGCGCCAGACCATAGCAAAACACGCCGCGCATCTGCTGCATCTGGTTGAGTGGATCAGTCAACTCCCTGAGGATTTTAATGGCATAGTGATTGCCAACGAAGTCCTTGATGCCATGCCGATTGAAATCTTTACCCAGCATGAGGATAAAGTCTACCAGCACCATATTATCTGGGAGGAGGATCAGCTAAGGGAACAACTGCAAATTGCTGACAGCGATTTTCAGAAAACAGTGCAAAGGCTGCAAATTCCTTTTGAAGCAACACCCTACACTTCTGAATTTAACCCCAATTTACCAGGATGGTTTGAGACGCTTGGCAAGAGTCTCCAGTCAGGTATGATTTTGCTGATTGATTATGGTTATCCCCGCAGGGAATATTATCTGCCTGAGCGCAATAAAGGCACCCTGATTTGTCATTATCAGCACCTCGTCAATGAAGCCCCCCTGTTCTATCCAGGCTTGCAGGATATTACTGCCAGCGTTGATTTTACTGGCGTCGCAGAAGCAGCAGACAAGGCAGGATTTTGTGTCGCGGGCTTTACCTCACAGGCGGCTTTTCTGGCAAATGCAGGACTTGAAGATTTTTTTATGCGCGCTCTGGAGAACAATCCAGAGGATCAATACAAACTGGCACAGCAGGTGCGCACTTTAAGCCTGCCCTCCGAAATGGGAGAACGCTTTAAGGTGATTGCATTGAGCAAGTCGCTTGATGTTTCGCTGAGTGGTTTTTCTTCACTAGATCAGCGTTATCGCCTGTAGTGGCATTGTTTACAATGGAATATAGTTTTAAGTAATGAAAATACAATGGTTTCCTGGTCATATGCACAAGGCCAGCAAAGAGATTCGTGAAAAACTTGCAGAAATGGACTTGCTTATTGAAGTCCTCGATGCACGCTTGCCGGGTTCCAGCGAAAACCCCATGATTGCCAGTATTCGTGGGGACAAGCCCTGCATAAAAATCTTCAATAAAAGTGATCTTGCCGACCCTGTATTAAGCAAACAGTGGCAGGACTATTATGAGCAGGACAAAGGCATCAAGACTCTCTGCATTAGCAAAGAGCAGACGGACAAAATCAGGCAGATAGCATCACTCTGCCGTAAAATAACACCACTTAACGACAATCGTGTCAAACAAATTCATGCCATGATTGTGGGTATCCCAAATGTTGGAAAATCCACGATTATCAATAAACTCACAGGCAGAAACATTGCCAAAACAGGCAATGAGGCTGCCGTAACCCGTCAACAGCAGCGTATTAAAATTGATCACAATGTCGTGCTGTTTGATACTCCGGGGCTACTCTGGGGTGACATTATGAATGAGCACAGCGGTTACCGGCTTGCCATCAGTGGCGCGATCAAGGACACTGCTTTTGACCACGATGATGTTGCATTTTATCTGGCAGACTACCTGATAAAACACTATCCAGATCTGCTCACAGAACGCTACCAGCTTGAACAGTGCCCACAAACAGAACTGGAACTGATAGAAGCCATAGGGCGTTTGCGCGGTTGTCTGCGTGCGGGCGGGCAAGTAGAGCTTGATAAAGCCTGCAAAATTCTGGTTAACGAGTTTCGACTCGGCACACTGGGGCAAATCACACTGGAAAACCCGCCGGATTTTATAAAGGAAGTCGAACACGCAAAAGCAGAAAAAGCACGCAAGGAAAAACAAAAACAGGCATCCAGAGCAGCGCGGAAAAAACGCTGGAAGCGCAACAGGAAGTGATTTATACCTGATCTGGAAATTGTTTGATGCCAATGCGATCTGGTATTTGAGCAGACCAGCAAAAAACAAATGTTACGCAGAGGACACAGAGGTATTTGCAGAGAGCCACAGAGATTGAATCGGTAATGAGTCAAACCTGTGTCTTGTAGGTCGGATTAGCCCAAGCGTAATCCGACAAAATCGTGGCACTAAAGCTCCTTAAGTTTCCATCTGATTTCTCAGACATAGCTTCTTCAATTAGAAAATCTAATTTTCCAGACTCAGAATCTGCTTTGATTTCATCACTCCAAAGCTTCCAGTCTCTTTCAGAAAACCAACTAACAAGCTTTATATACTCTCGCTCTGGCAAAGCCTCAATGTCTAATTGTATTTCGTTAGCTGTTCTCATTTTATCCTCATTAGCCAAATTACTGGTTTAGGTGTTCTATTTTATCAAATTGGCAAGCAGATGGGTAATTTCATTGCTATCAATAGCTTAAATAGCCGAGTAGTTAGAAATGATCTATGCCTGACTTAAAACGGCTTTACTACCACCATAATTAAAATCACTATGGTTAAAATCAGTGGTAACTCATTCATCCAGCGATAAAAAACGCCACTATGATCAAGCTGCCCCTGTTGCATTTCATTCACCCTTGCCCTGCACCAGAAGTGATAGGCGAGCAGTAGTCCCACAAACAGCAGCTTGACATGTATCCAGCCGCCCGTAAAACCAAAGCCCAGCCAGAGCCACAGACCGAGTGTAATTGCGATTATCATCATCAGGGTCATAAAACCGTACAGCTTTTTAGCCATAATCAGCAAACGTTCTACATCCTGCCCTGCTTCTTTTCCTTCAACATAATGCACGAAAATACGGGGCAGATAGAAAATACCCGCCATCCACGACATAACAAACAGAATATGAAACGTTTTCACCCATAACATCATTTCGCTAAACCTTTTTTGCCTGTGATAATAAAATTTCAGGCATTCTAGCGGATGCGCCAAGATAAGGCGCGATATTTATGATTACATCCGGGTAATCTTTTTGCACAGAGGCAACCTCCGCAGGAATATCTTCGCTCACATGCCGCCCTGCTGATAAAAAATAGGGCAGCACCACAATCTCCCTTGCGCCCTGCTCTATGGCATTTATCAGGGCATCAGGAATACTGGGCTGATCCAGCTCCAAAAAGGCAGTAGCCACCTGATCAAAGTCATGCTTTTGCAAATCAAACTGGCGTGCTATCTCTCTGACTTCATCATTTGAAGCCATGCGGCGACTCCCATGAGCAATAATTAATAAATATTTCATTTTATTTCAGTACATTTTGCCAGCAATATTATGTTCCTTGAATTTCAAAACTCTATATAATACCCGAGTCACCAAGATGACAATAGTGCAAAATGTATATTAATGATTTTGCTATAATTTTTCAAAATTCAAAAAAATCCGGACAATCGTCTACAAAGGACAATATGAACACAATAACTCAAGATCTCGGGCAAGGTATTACACTGGTTGATGCACAATATGGAAAAGCGGGCGTAGTCGCCATCTATTTAATGCAGCAAGAGGATGAAGTCGCCATCATAGAAACAGGAACCAACCATAGCGTTCCGCATGTAAAAAACGCACTCAGGGAAAAAAATCTGTCATTTGAGAATGTCCGCTATATCATCCCTACACATGTACATCTTGATCATGCCGGTGGTGCTGGTGAACTGATGCATCAATGTCCAAATGCACAGCTTGTTGTGCATCCCTTTGGGGCGCAACATCTGCATGACCCCGCCAAACTGGAAGCCGGAACCATCGCTGTTTATGGCGAAGAAAAATTTCGCAAGCTGTATGGAAAAATACGCCCTGTAGAGGCACACAGAATCATGGAAGCCCCTGGTTTTTTCAAAATTGACCTAAACGGAAGAGAACTGGAATTTTTTGATACACCCGGTCACGCGCGTCATCATTTTTGCGTTTATGACAAACAAAGTGCCGGGATTTTTACGGGGGATACCTTTGGTCTGTCCTATCCGCAAATTACTACAGACAAGGGACCATTGATTTTTGCCACTACCACTCCCGTGCAATTTGATCCGGGCTCACTATTACAAAGTATTGATTGCCTGACATCACTGCAACCCGAGGTAATCTATCTCACCCATTTTGGAGCAGTGACACCCACTCCCGAACTGACAAAGCAGTTAAAACGCAGTATTCGCCGTTTTTCAAATATTGCTCTTGATTTTCAGACAAAACCGCAAAACCGTGTTGCATTAATTCAGGAAAAACTCATTGAATACCTGCTGACTGTCCTCAAGGAGATGGGCTGCCACCAGTCTCCCGAATTTTGCGAAGCTGTCATCCGGGCTGATATGGAACTGAATGCCAAAGGACTGGATTTCTGGCTAAGCAAATCTGCATAAATCAGATACCGATACCCATCCCCCCACTTTTTTACATATTTTTGCGTAGTGTCGAGTTGCGTAGGGTTGGTGCAGCCATGCGAAACCAACCGAATCTGGTTGGTTGCGTAAACTCCAGCAACCCTACATGCTGCCATCAAGCCTGAGACACCCCCCCTGTTTTTTATATATTTTTCCGTCTGTGTTGAGGAACGAAACACGGGAGCACTGCTTAACTATGTGGTGCGATTCCCGTATTCCGCAGGCTTCATACGGGCTACGTCGCTGCGCTACTGATCAAATAAGTAATTATATTTTATGGCTCAATATTATAATGTGGTCAGTGTACTTAGTATAATGCTACAATTTCACGCTTTGGGGACTTTTTAAATAGATAAAAACCATGAAATACACCTTAAATTCCAAAAACAATCCCGCAACTGATCACTCTGACTGTCTGGTTCTTCCTGTCTTTTGTGAGGAGAAAAAAGACAAAAAAATTGCTTTGCCCGGCAATGCCGCCCAGCAGGTAAATGATGCCTGTGACAATAAAATCCAGATCTTTCTGGATCAGGGTGATTTTACGGGCAAATCGGGAGAAACGGCATTCCTTTACAATCTTGATAAAATAGCCGCTCCACGAATTTTATTATTAGGCTATGGCGATAAAGACAAACTCAACGCCAAAGCATTAGCAAATATTGCCAAATCAGCCTGCAAAGCGATCAAATCAAAAAATATCAAGAGTTGCAGTTATTATTTAAGTGAAGTTGCCGAGAATGATACCGAGATTACCCAGGCAGTTACCTCCTTTGCGGACTGTTTGTATCAACTGAAAGATTACAAAAGCAAATCTTCAAAAGAGAGCGCTTCCCTGCAAGAATTAAGTCTCTCATCCACACTGAATTTTAATCAGGATGCAGAAACTACCTTGCTTCACAGCATTGCTATCGCAGATGGTATGAAACTCTCGCGTGATCTGGCAAATCATCCCGGCAATGTCTGCACTCCCAGTTTTATCGCACGCAGGGCAGAACAGTTAAGTTCCGAGTATGACTCAATCTCACTTGAGGTACTTGAAGAAAGTGATATGGAAAAGCTCGGCATGGGTGCTTTTCTTTCTGTCAGCAAAGGCAGTGATGAAGCGGGTAAAATGATTATTCTGCAATATCATGGAGCAAGCGACAAGGAAGAAGCCCCGATTGCCCTGGTTGGCAAGGGAATTACGTTTGATACCGGAGGCATCTCGCTTAAACCGGGTGCAAGCATGGATGAAATGAAATTTGACATGTCTGGAGCCGCCAGCATGTTGGGTACCTTAAAAGCCTGCGCGCAAATGCAGCTAGCGCTTAATCTGTTGGTGGTGCTTGCAACTGCGGAGAATATGCCAAGTGCCCGTGCCAGCAAACCAGGCGATATTGTGACATCCATGCAAGGCACTACCATTGAAGTGCTGAATACGGACGCGGAAGGCAGACTGGTTTTATGTGATGCCTTAAGCTATGTTGGCAAGTTCAAGCCCAGAATAGTGATTGATGCGGCAACCCTCACCGGAGCCTGTATTATTGCCCTTGGACATCATATCAGCGCAGTTCTCTCCAATAACGACGAGCTGGCGGCAGAGCTGATTCGTGCGGGTAATGATATTAATGACCCGGTCTGGCAGTTACCCATGAATGATGATTACAAAAAGCAGCTTAAAAGCGAATTTGCAGATCTGGGTAATATTGGTGGACGCGCCGCAGGAACCATTACAGCCGCCTGCTTTCTTGCTGAATTTACCAAGGACTATACCTGGGCGCATCTTGATATCGCAGGGACAGCCTGGAGCAAAAAAGATTCAACGGGACGCCCCGTGCCACTGCTTTCTCAATTTCTGATTAATCAGGTTAAGGACAAGAAGGGATAAGCAAACAAGCACAAAGCATGACTCATATTAACTTTTATGTCAGTAATCAAAATGGCTTTGAACATCGTATGCATATTGCATACAGACTCATTGCCCATGCACTGAAACGCAAACTGTTTATTCATATCCATACCGATAATGAACGCATGAGCAAACAGGTTGATGAGCGCCTCTGGACTTTTGACAAAAAAAGTTTTATTCCTCATTGTATCGTCGATGCAAGCGCGAATGAAGCTCGATCAAACGAAACAATCACAATCTCTCACGAGTACGAGCCAGTAGCGAATTGTGACTACCTGATCAACCTGTCGAGCCAGCGACCCGGCTTTTTTTCACGCTTTACAAAACTGGCGGAAATACTCGATAGTAGCGACGAAATACTTGCCGCCGGTCGAAAACGTTATGTTTTCTACCGCGAGCGGGGTTATACTCTGGACTATTACAAACTTTAGGGTAACTACCTTGTTTGTAGCTCGGGTTAGCCTCAGCGTAACCCGACAAGAGCGCGGCACAATGCTGATTCGCTGGACTATGCTGGATTATGCTGGATTCGCTGGCTGCGCATTGAGTAAATCAACAGGTTTAACCCGACACCGATTTTAAAAACCCATGGAAAAAGACCAGAACATCCCCATTCTTACTGACCTTGTCGTTGCTGGTAATCCAAAGCTAAAGTTATCTGATAAAGATAAACGCTCTTATTTGCACCAGTCAGAAAACTTGCATCTACGCATTAACCAGATAGAAACGGCGATAGGACAGGACGAGCCTACTCCTGTTGGCAGAGCCTTTGCCATAAGAGCGGAAGAAACCGGAAAACAGGGCAAGCCACCGGCGAATTAAAACCTCAATCAGCGAAGCTGAATAAATCAACAACTTCAGAAGATCTAAGCCACTGCCAAAGCTTTTTGCATAATAAAAATATAAGCAAATAACTCAATAGTTGTATTCTTTTTACAACAAATTTGGTAATATACAACACCCGATGAGTACTACAGCCATACAATTAGCTTTTCAGCTAGCTAAACATCCCCAGGAAATGAACTGGTTGCTCCTGAACGATACCCCTTTGCCAACCGGTATTACGGATTTATTGCGTCTGTGCTCATCAAACAAGCGTCTGCAAAAATTTTCAAACAGCATCAATGTCAATTCAATTACTATCCGCAAGATTTTGCTTAACTTTATTGAGAAAGTATTGCTAAATGATAGCAATAGCGCAACAAAGATTCTTGGGCTGGAAGAAAATTTTGACCCTGAGATGCTGAAAATTCATTATCAGTTACTGATGCGAATTTTTCACCCTGATTTAAACACATCAAGCGAGGCGAGTCATAAAATGTCGTTGCTCTCAAAAGCGTATAAAGAACTTAAAGAAACAACAGCAGAGACTCCGGCAGAGCAGCAACAATTCAAAAATATCAAACTCTCACGTACCCCGCCCAAAAGCTTCTATTACGCAACCCAAAAAGCAGAAAAACACCACTCCAGTCTTAAAAATACCTTTGTCATCTTTGCTGGCATGGGTCTTGTTTCTTTGGGAATCATTATCAGTTATCTGTTTAATGCGCAAAAGCAGGAATTAATCGCTTCACCACAGCAAACCGTGATAGCCGAAAATATTCCTTCGACACATTTGGATTCCGATCATTTTAATATAGAAAAAGCAAATTTTTCAGTCACTCAAAAAGCTGAAACAAATAAAACCATTTTGCAGATGATGTTGCGTGATATAGAAACCTACTATGAAAATGGTAATGTGCAACGTATCAAGCCCATTATTGAAAACACACCCGAAATGCGTAACCAGAGCGATGAAGAAATACAAAGCAAACTGGAAAGACTGTTTGAGATAACGCACGAACGTAAAATGATGCTTTATGATTTTCAATGGAAAAACATTTCAGGAAAAATTCGCGGAGTTGGAAAATTTATCTCGCGTTATAAAATGATCAATCAAATGGACTGGCAAATACGCGAAGGCACAGCGATTGTCACCGCAGAAGATTCCAATGACAGCTTTTCAGTCACCGGACTAAAACTTGAAAATAATATTATCGAATAATCCCCACCTCAATTGAATACCACGCCTGACAAAAAGACAAAAGAAAAAGTCCTGTGCGTTGCAGATTGCAATCTGCAAAACCTCAACTCACTCCTTGCAAAATATCAACTGGAGTTACATCTAATACCCGACCAACAGGAAATTCCCGGCAGCTACTGGGGTGATTCCGAAGCCGGACTGATCGCTAATAAAGTCTATGTTCGTAATGATACCCCCATCCACTCAATGCTGCATGAAAGCTGTCATTATATCTGCATGGATGAGCAACGCCGCAAATATCTGGATACCGATGCTGCGGGTGATTACGATGAAGAAAACGGCGTGTGTTACCTGCAAATCATACTCGCAGATAATATACCCGAAATGGGTAGAGAACGCATGTTGCAAGACATGGATCGCTGGGGTTACACTTTTCGTTTGGGTTCGGCAAAACGCTGGTTTGAAGAAGACGCGCAAGATGCCTTAAACTGGCTCGTTGAGCATCAATTACTTTATGCCAGCAAACAGCAACCTACCTTCAAGCTGCGTATTTTATAATTTGTCAATTAGATAACAGAACCACGGCATAAGCAGCTATTCCTTCAGAGCGCCCAGTAAAACCCAGTTTTTCGGTTGTGGTTGCCTTGACGCTGACGGCATCTGTCTCAACCTGCAGATCTTCGCTGAGATTTTTTCGCATCTGCATAATATGGGGTGCCAGTTTCGGGCTTTGCGCCACGATGGTACAGTCACAGTTTAGAAGCTGGTAGCCTTTTTTATGAATGAGTGCAGTCACATGCTCTAACAGTTTGCGACTCTCAATATTCTTAAATTGTTTATCCGTATCTGGAAAATGTTTGCCAATATCACCCAGTGCCAGCGCACCCAGCAGTGCATCACACACTGCATGAATCAGTACATCACCGTCAGAATGTGCAATAAATGATTGAGTATGCGGGATTTTTACACCACCTAGGGTAATATGATCGCCTGCCTGAAACGCATGAACATCATAGCCATTGCCAATACGCAAACCTGTATTTTTCATTGCAAAAAATATCCGGCGGGATCAGAAAAGAGAATAAACCCATCCCCCCCCTTTTTACTATATTTTTCAAGCTTCATCTTCCACCCTTTTCTTATCCCTGGCGGCAGATAAAAACCAGCCTGCCAACTCAAGATCAGCCGCCTGGGTTATTTTGATATTGCTGCTACAGCCTTCCACAATTAACGGATGTTTTCCGGCAGATTCCAGTGCAGAAGACTCATCGGTAATCTGAATACCTTTTGCAAGCGCTGCTTTTAATGACTCCCTTAATTCACCCAGACGAAATAATTGTGGGGTTAAGGCATGCCAGAGGTTTTCTCTGTTTTCAGAATGTGCTATTTCATTTGTAGCGGCTATGCTGCGTTTCATGGTATCCCGAACCGGAGTCGCCAAAATGCCACCAACCACCGAATCATTACGAATCGCAAGCAGTGAGTTAATATCCTGCTGCTGCAAACAGGGTCTTGCGGCATCATGCACCATAACCCAGCTAGAATCATCCAGCTGTTCCATGAGCGTCAAATATTCCAGCGCATTCAGGACAGAATCACTGCGTTCCTCGCCACCTTCAACGGTATACAGTTTTTTTCCGGGGACATCTATTTTTGCGCTATTCCAGTAAGGATCTTCAGCATGCAGGGCAACCACAATGCCGTCAATGTCTGCATGATCTGAAAAACAGTTGAGCGTATGCTGCAATACCGTGCATCCATTGATTTTTAAATATTGCTTGGGAATAGCAGACTGCATTCGTCTACCAACGCCCGCAGCAGGAACCACAACCCAAACCCTGGCTTCACTCATTTTGTTTCTGTTTTTCCTGAATTTGCTTTTTGCATTTTGTTGTCGCGCTGTTTTTTATCCCTATTACTCCGAGACTTTTCCTTTTGCGTATTTTGTGTATTAGTATCAGATTTGCCTGCCTTTTTTTCAGGCTGTTCTTTTTCAGGCTGTAAAATCACTTCAAAAAAAGTCTCACCTTTTTTAATCATTCCCAATTCACTGCGGGCGCGCTCTTCAAAGGCATCCTTGCCTGACTCCGCATCTTCCAGCTCAGCCCTGATCTTGTCAATCTGCTGCTGCTTCTTTTCATTTTCAATTTTTTGAATCGTCGTTCTTTGCTCGGTACGCCAACGCTCGGGATAACTTCCAGGACCCACCCATAATCTTGCCAGAAGCAAGATCAGCAAAATTGAGAATATAACAAGAAGCGCTTTCATTATGCGGATTAAACAGAAAAATCGTGTTTATAAATACTTGAATACAGACTTGCCAGCATACACTGCATCAGAACCCAACATCGCTTCAATTCTAATCAACTGATTATATTTTGCGATGCGATCCGAGCGCGACAGGGAACCCGTCTTGATCTGACCCGCGTTGGTAGCAACCGCCAGATCGGCAATGGTGGTATCTTCGGTTTCTCCCGAACGGTGCGAAATAACCGTTGTGTAGGACGCATCATGCGCCATGCGAATCGCTTCAAGCGTTTCTGTCAAGGTACCAATCTGGTTAAACTTGATCAGAATTGAGTTAGCTATGCTTTTTTCGATGGCAGACTTGAAAATACCCGGATTGGTTACAAAAATATCATCTCCTACCAACTGAATTTTGTTGCCGAGTTTTGCTGTCAATGTCTCCCAGCCATCCCAGTCGGCTTCATCCAGAGCATCTTCAATGCTGATAATCGGATATTGGCTCACCCAGTTATGCAGATAATCAATCATTTCATCTGCATCAAAGCTTTTGCCCTCTGATGCAAGCACATATTTGCCATCTTTGTAATATTCAGACGAGGCACAATCAAGACCCAGATAAATATCCTTGCCTGGCGTATAACCCGCATTTTCAATCGCCTGCAAAATTACCTCAATTGCCTCTTCATTGGATGACAGGTCAGGCGCAAAACCACCTTCGTCGCCCACCGCGGTATTCATTCCCTTTTTTGCCAGAACCGCTTTAAGATTATGAAAAACCTCGCTGCCATAACGTACTGCTTCAGCAATACTGGGAGCGCCTGCCGGAATAATCATAAATTCCTGCATGTCCACACTGTTATCCGCATGTTCGCCACCATTGATAATATTCATCATGGGCACAGGCAACTGATACTGCCCGGATGTGCCCAACATGCCGCCCAGATATTCAAATAAAGGCTGCTGTTTTTCATTTGCAACCGCATGTGCAGTTGCAAGTGAAACCGCCAAAATAGCATTTGCGCCCAGGTGACTTTTGTTGTCTGTACCATCCAGATCAATCATGCTCTGGTCAATGCTTTTCTGGTCGCTGGCATCCATGCCCCTGAGCGCGCTTGCAATCTCGTTATTCACATGAGAAACCGCTTTTAGAACGCCCTTGCCCATAAAGCGTGATTTATCACCATCACGCAATTCGATGGCTTCACGCGCGCCTGTCGATGCCCCCGAGGGAACAATGGCTCGTCCTGTTGTGCCACTCTCCAGGGTAAGCGTTGCTTCTACGGTTGGATTGCCACGAGAATCAATAACCTCACGGGCTTCTATATTTTTAATCTCAGACATTGTCTTGTCTCCGAATTTATTAAAAATGGTATAACTACTCAGTACTACTCAGTTACAGATTACGCTGAATAGCTTACAACTAATTTAATTAAAGGAAAGAGATGAATTTATTAATAACCCATCCCCCCCCTTTTTTTATATATTTTTGCTTTTTCAGGTCTACTTTGAATCATCCTGTAAAACAGATTCAAGAAAAGGCTGCGACTTTACCGCCTGGTCTATTTTCAAAAGCATTTCCAGTAATTCTCTCATGCGTCCGGTTGGCCATGAGTTAGGACCATCACTCAGGGCTTTATCAGGCTCAGGATGTGATTCCATAAATATTCCGGCAATACCAGCCGCCATTGCTGCTCTTGCCAGTACCGGAATATGCTGCCGCTCACCGCCTGAAGAATTTCCCTGCGCGCCTGGCTGTTGCACTGAATGGGTAGCATCAAAAACCACAGGGCAATCTGTTTCACGCAGGGTTGCCAGCCCGCGCATATCAGAAATCAGGGCATTGTAACCAAAAGTATAACCACGTTCACACACCAGTATATCTTCATTGCCAGTGGCTTTTGCCTTGTCCACCACGTTTTTCATATCCCAGGGTGCCAGAAATTGCCCTTTCTTGATATTAACCGGAATCCCCTGTCTTGCCACGTTCTGAATAAAATTCGTCTGCCGACACAGGAACGCGGGAGTTTGCATCACATCAACGACTGATGCGACTTCATCCAGTGGCGTATCTTCGTGGACATCGGTAATAACAGGCAGATTCAGATCGGTTTTTACTTTTTGCAGGATGCGCAAGCCTTCTTCAAGTCCCGGACCACGAAAGCTGGCATGTGAGGAACGGTTCGCCTTGTCAAAGGATGCCTTGAAGATATAGTGTATGCCCAGTTCTTCAGTCAGCTCCTTTAGACTTGCGGCTATCTCCAGCGTGAGCCCCTCAGATTCAACCACGCAGGGACCTGACAAAAGAAAAAATGGCTGATCATTTCCAACTTCGACATCACATAGTTTCATATTAATAGCTCTTTGTATTGGCTCTTTGCAATAGCTCTCTGTATCAGTATCAGCTTTTTGAGTCCCGATATTTTATCGCGGCATTGATATAGCCCGTAAAAAACGGATGCCCTGTGCGTGGATGTGATGTAAATTCAGGATGAAACTGACATCCCATAAACCAGGGATGATCGGGCAATTCAATCATTTCAACCAGGGTTTTATCATGCGAGAGACCTGACAGAAGCATTCCCTTTTCTGACAGAATATCACGATAATGATTATTAAATTCATAGCGATGCCGGTGGCGTTCGATGATTTCTTCAGAACCGTAGGTTTTTGCAGCCAGCGAGCCTTTGCTCAGATAACACTTTTGCCCACCCAAACGCATGGTTCCACCCATATCGGATTTTTCATTGCGTTTTTCCAGCTCGCCTTCTTCCGTCATCCATTCTGTAATCAAACCAATCACCGGGTCTGGTGTATCGGGGTCAAACTCGGTACTGTTCGCCTTTTCAAGACCTGCCTTATGCCTTGCATATTCAATTACCGCCAGTTGCATTCCCAGGCAGATCCCCATATAGGGTATATTATTTTCCCGTGCATATTGAATCGCGGCAATCTTGCCTTCAACACCACGAGAGCCAAAGCCTCCAGGCACCAGTATCGCATCTGCTTTTTTGAGCACCTCAATGCCATCACTTTCAAGCTTTTCAGAGTCAATATATTCGATATTAACTTTGGATTCAGTCTGAATGCCGGCATGACTCAATGCCTCATTCAGCGATTTATACGATTCGGTCAGGTCAACATATTTGCCAACCATCGCCACGTTCACTTCTGACTTTGGAAAAGCCATGCCGTTGACAACTTTCTGCCAATCTGAAAGATCCGCCTCTTTTAAGTTATCCAGCTTTAGCTTGTCAGCTACAATTTGATCCAGATTTTGTGAATGCAACCATAGCGGAATTTTGTAAATATTATCCATATCTATGGCAGGGATGACCGCCTTTTCTGGCACATTGGTAAACAGTGCGATCTTTTTGCGCTCTTTATCCGGCAGCTTCTTTTCGCTACGACATAATAAAATATCAGGCTGGATACCAATTGAGCGCAGTTCTTTTACCGAGTGTTGTGTGGGCTTGGTTTTGAGTTCGCCCGCTGCCGCCAGGTAAGGAATCAGCGTGAGGTGCATAAAGAGCGCATTACTGCCCTCTTCCACCCCCATCTGCCGCAGTGCTTCCATAAACGGCAGGGATTCAATATCGCCTACGGTTCCACCCACTTCAACCATGGCAACATCGTAACCTTTAGCACCAGCACGCACACTTTGCTTGATCTCATCGGTGATATGCGGAATAACCTGAACGGTCGCACCAAGGTATTCTCCCCGTCGTTCCTTGCGAATCACACTGCTGTAAATACGACCGGTGGTAAAATTATTTAACTGCGTTGCTGTAAAATTGACAAAGCGCTCATAATGCCCCAAATCCAGATCAGTCTCGGCGCCATCCTCGGTAACAAAGACCTCACCATGCTGAAACGGACTCATGGTGCCCGGATCAACATTAATATAGGGATCAAGCTTCATCATGGTGACACTCAAGCCCCTGGCTTCAAGAATGGTACCCAGGGAAGCTGCTGCAATGCCTTTCCCAAGTGATGACACAACACCACCCGTGATAAAAATATACCTTGTCATTAAGAATTGCCTTGTCTGATTTATATCTACACAATTTCAGGGGAGGATTCTAGCATAGGGTTTAATAATAAACAGCAGATATAAAACACAGCAGCTCCTTAAATGAAGCTTAAATCTACCGTTACGCAGAGGAACACAGAGATATTCGCAGAGAACCGCAGAGATTGTAAAGAAGAAAAACAATTTACACCTTCTTCATTTGGCACACTATTGTTTGATACAATTTTTATAATATTAACCCCGTAGTTCTCTGCAAAAAACTCTGCGACTCTCTGCGTTACTTAAGTACAAAAATACTGCATAATAACTTACAGTCATTACTATACATATACATACCCATCCCCCCTGTTTTTAATACTTTTTTATGGAAAAACGTCTGGAAAATCTGGAAATTCTTTCAATGGAACAGGAAAATACCATTGAAGCATTAAGTCGTGAGGTTCATCGACAGCAGCTCTCTATACAGATGCTGGAGCAGCAAATACAGATTCTGAAAACCCGCATTGAAGCCATTAGCCAGGAAGAGGTGCTTCCTCCTGAAGAAGATCAAGTCCCCCCTCCTCATTATTAAGCGACTGTGATCAAGTGACTGTGAAGAGAGCAAAACCGAGCATTGCGATTAGTGCCGACAAGGGCATTCCAAAGCTTCAGCTTGAGCGGCTTGCACAGCTAACTGCCCTGCCCCTGTTAAATAAAACAAGCCGGGCGGACTACCTGTTACATATCAAAACAGAGCATTTGCAATTGCAAAAACACGAGCCGCTACACTCAAAAACAGCCAAATCCAGAAAAAAGCAAAAAAAACCACTGTCTATTTATGCCGATTTCGTCACCGGAAAAGCACAGCACAGACGCTTGCACGGCGGCGGCAAGGGGCAGAATATAGCCAGGGCAGTCGGTTTGCACAAAATCAGCAATCCACGGGTTCTGGACTTGACCGCGGGTCTGGGTGCCGATGCGTTTGTATTAGCCACCCTGGGCTGTCAGGTGACGCTGGTTGAGCGCAATCTGATCATTTACGCGCTACTTAAAGATGCTCTGGAGCGCGCCCGTTTATGCACTGATCCTGATTTGCAAGCCATTCTT
>Ga0256832_1001418_pt1 | contig 16190 bp, 19 predicted proteins | sample 134614metaG_FD_190534 | JGI IMG/M metagenome (GOLD analysis project Ga0256832, IMG submission 190534) | Hydrothermal vent microbial communities from Lau Basin, Pacific Ocean - 134-614 | ecosystem: Environmental > Aquatic > Marine > Hydrothermal vents | place: Pacific Ocean: Lau Basin | collected...
CAGCAGTCGGCCCTCGAGGCGCAGCTGCGCCAGGTCTATGGACGCCTGTTGCCGGGGCGGTTGGAAGCCGTCGGAGAAGCGGCGGGCGACCTGGGGCTGGAACCGGGAAAGATGCGGCCGGTGGATGCCTTGCAGTCTGAATAATCTTTGCTGTGTTCTCACCACCCATCTTCCCTTTATGGGAGAGAGAGTTAGTGTTGGTCGAACTTCGGTCTGACGACATGCGGCTGGTTGTTGGGATGAAGCCGGCCTTGTATGCTATGTTATGAAGGTGGGTTTCCTAGATATTGAGTAACAATTGTTTATGTGAATAGGGTGCTCTTATGGATGTTTATGAGTCAGAATCAAAAGGCGTAAAAGCCGCTGGTTATTTCAGTGGGAAGAAATTCATCATCTTGAAAGGATCTCATGCTGTCGATGATTCTCAAGTCAAACCATCACTCTACGAAAAGCCTGCTCGTGTGGAAAAAAGGAAGGACCTTATTTCAAAGGGTATATTGGCTAAAGAAGGTCTTGCGTATGTTTTTAATAAAGATGTTGAGTTTAATTCGCCATCAGAAGCCGCAAGCGTTATTTGGGGAAGTAATCTCAATGGCCGGTTGGTATTCGGTTTAGATGATACGGTGCTATCTACACACATTCTGTATTTTGAGATAGACAGTGAGAAGGCGATCGAAGGTTATAAGAAAGACCACGTTTTGTCGATTGGTAGTCGAAATAAATCTTTAGTAAAACAGAGAAAAGAAAAAGATAAATATACTTGCCAAGCGTGTGGTTTGTCTATTCATATTGGGGATAAAGCTGTTATTGAATGTCATCATATAGATCCAATTGCTCTTGGGGAGAGAGAGACAACAATTGACGATCTTATATCTTTATGCCCCACCTGTCACAGAATTGCGCATATGCGTGAACCAATATATCCAGTTAAAGAAGTGGCTAGGTTAATATCTTGTAACAAGAAAACCTAGCTGGCCTTTAGCGTCGGTAGTTGATTAATTATCATTGCAAATTGTGGCACATAAGCTGCCAGCCTTTGTCATCCCGGGCGAAGCGGCTCAAGCCGGCGTTGTTCACCTTGGCTCTGTACCAGGCGGCGGGCGGGGCCTGCAGCACATGGCCCAGAGCGGCGCGGATGACGCCGGCGTGGGCCACCACCAGCACCCGCTTCCCGGCATGAGCGCTGGCCGTGTGCTCCATGGCTTCCGCCACCCGCCGTCCGAAATCCAGCAGGTCTTCCGCGCCCGGCGGCCGGTTGTTTACCGGGTCGGCGTAGAAGGCGGCATATTCCTCCGGCTCCCGCTGCTGGATGTCCGCCGGGCTGCGTCCCTCCCAGCTGCCGAAGCCCACCTCGCGGAAATCCTGTTCCACGGAGACTGGCAGGCCATGCTTTTCCCCCAGGGCCAGGGCGAAGGCATGACAGCGTTGCAGGGGTGAGCTAACCAGCTGATCCCAGGCGCGGCTTTCACCCACGGCCCGCCACATCTGCCCCCAGCCTTTCTCGCTCAGGGGATCGTCGATGGCCGCCCCCCGGTAGAGGCGGCCGCCTTCGGGCTCGCCGTGGCGGATGAAGTCAAGAATGGTCACAGCCAGCGTACCAGGTAGTACAGCCGCAGGCCCTCGGAAGAAGGCGAGGGGCCGTAGACCAGGGCGGCGTACAAGTCCTTGTCCGGTCGGGCGGCGGCAATGGCGTCGGCTTCCGTGTCCACCAGGGTCACGCAGCCCTCGGGAAAGCGCTTGCGTGACTGGCGCTTGGTGAGCACCAGGGCGGGGCGTTGTTCCAGGCTCGTGGAGCCGGGGTCCATGATGATGGGTTGCATGAGCAGTTTTTCTCTCTAATCCAGGGGTCGGAGTCAAACAATCAAGGAACAATCAAGGGGTTGGAGTCAAATCACCGGGAGGTGTTGCAGGAACGGAACCGGATTGTTCCCAAACCGTAGAATCCATGCAACCCGGCATCGAATTTGACTCCGACCCCGCGCCAAATCCAGGGGTCGGAGTCAAACAGTCGCCGCGTCATTGTAAAGTAACGGGGGCGGGCTATTCCCAGGTCATCAAATCTGCCCAATGTCGTCCCGGTTTGACTCCGACCCCGTCCGAGATTCGTGCGGGACTCAGCCTGCCGGTGATGATACCCAGAGCAGGGCAGCGTAGCGAGCCCCCTTGCCCAGGGCGATGAACAGGGTGGACTGCCACAGGGAAATCCGGGCCCAGCCTGCCGCCAGGCATAGGGGGTCGCCCACCACGGGAAGCCAGGACAAAAGCAGCAGGGGCGCGCCATGTTTTTCCAGCCAGGTAAGGGCCTGGCGCTGGCGCGGCTGGCGCAGCCCGGCTTCGGGAAAACGGTAACGCAGCCAGCGGCCCATGGCCCAGCTGGTCAGGCCGCCCAGGGTGTTGCCCAGGGTGGCCACGGCCAGGAGGGTGGCGAAAGTGTGTTCTTGCCGCAGGTTGAGCCACAACAGCAGAGCCTCGGAGCCGCCGGGGAGCAGGGTGGAGGCGAGAAAGGAACCGGCGAACAGGCTCCACAGGCTGGTGTCATTCATGGGCGTGAGGGGCCAGCACCATGAGCACGGGGCCGGGGGATTCCAGGATGCTCAGTTGCAAGCCGCCGGCCAGTGTGGCGAGGGCGTCTTTCATCGCCAGGCTTTCTTCCAGGCCGCCGGGGTGACCGCGATAGGCCAGTACGCTGATGATGCCGCCGGGCGCCAGCAGACGCCTGGCCTGTTCAAGGGCGGGGAGGCTGTGTTCCACGCGGGTGACGGTGCTCTTGTCACTGCCGGGGAGATAGCCCAGATTGAACATCACCGCCTGGATGCGGCCATGGCTGTGCGGAGGCAGGGTTGCGGCCATCTGTTCGTGGCCACAATGAATGAGTTCCACCCGGGAATCCAGGCCCGATTGTTCCAGGCGCGCCGCGGTTGCCCGCAAGGCCTGTTCCTGGATATCGAAGGCGAAGACCCGGCCGCCATCACCCGCCTGTTGAGCCAGGAAGACTGTGTCGTAACCGTTGCCCGCCGTGGCGTCCACGGCCAGATCCCCTTCCTTCAGGTAACGGCTGACGATGACATGGGCCTTGTGGGTGAGACGCATCAGGAGGACGACAGCTGCTGCTGCACGAAAGGCAGGGTGAGGCGGGATTTCTTGGCCGCCAGGGCGGCCCGGTCCAGTTTTTCCACCAGGCACAGAAGTTGGCGGGGGTCGCGGCTGTGGCGGGAAACCAGCCAGCGTATGGCCTGTTCGTCCATGCCCAGGCCGCGTCTTTGGGCCTGCTGGCGCAGCAACTCCCGGCGGCCTTCATCGTTCAGGGGATGGACGCGGTAGCTTGTGCCCCAGCCCAGGCGGGAGCGCAGGTCGGGTAGGGCCAGGGGCAGGCTGGCAGGCCCCCGGTCGGCGCTGAATACCGTGGGCCTGGACGCGGCCTGGCGCTGGTTGAACAATACGAACAGGGCTTCCTCCCAGTCTCCGCGGCCGGCCAGGAGATGGACATCGTCCAGGGCGAGGAGGTCCAGGGTTTCCATGTCCCGTAGCAGCTCCGGCGACAGATCCAGGATGTCCTTCAGAGGCAGGTAGGCGCAGCGCAGGCCCTGCTTCTGGGCGAGGGCGCAGAGCCCCATGAGAAGATGGCTCTTGCCGCTGGCTTCAGGGCCGGACAGGTAGAGGTTGCCATCTTCCTTCCCCAAGGCCAGCCGTGACAGGGTGGCCAAGAGCTGGCCATTGTCCCCGGCGATGAAATCCTCAAGGCTGAGTTCCGGCGCCAATTGCACCGCCAGGGGCAGCTGGGTGTTCATGCCAGCTTGCTTGCCAGACCGGCCAGGCGGCGTCCCAGGGCCTTGCACAGGGCCTTTTCCTCGTCGCTCAGGGGAAGCTTGCTGTCCTGCCCGGCGAGGTGGGATGGGCCGTAGGGCGTGCCGCCGGTGGTGGTGGACAGCAGTTCCGCCTCGGAATAGGGCAGGCCGCAGATGACCATGCCGTGATGCAGCAGGGGCAGCATCATGGAAAGCAGTGTGCTTTCCTGTCCGCCATGCAGGGAGCTGGTGGAAGTGAAGACGCCGGCGGGCTTGCCCATGAGGGCGCCGCCCAGCCACAGGCCGCTGGTGCTGTCCAGGAAATGCTTCATGGGGGCAGCCATATTGCCGAAACGGGTGGGACTGCCCAGGGCCAGGCCGGCGCAGTGCCTCAGGTCGTCCAGGCTTGCGTAGGGCGGGCCGTCGCCGGGGACGGGCGGGGCCGTGGCTTCATGGTTGGCGGATATCTCGGGCACCGTGCGCAGGCGCGCTTCCAGGCCGCCTTCCTCCACCCCCCGGACGACGAGCCGGGCCATGTCGGCGGTGGCGCCGCCGCGGCTGTAGTAAAGGACCAGGATGTAGGCGCTCACAGGATCTCCAGCACTTGCTCGGGAGGGCGGCCGATGGCGGCCTTGCCGTCTTTGATGACGATGGGCCGCTCGATGAGTTTCGGCGTGGCCAGCATGGCGTCGATGAGCTGGTCACGGCTCAGTTCCGGGTTGGCAAGGCTCTGTTCCTTGTATTCCTTCTCCTTGGTGCGCATGAGCTGGCGGGGCTCCAGGCCCAGCATGTCCAACACCTGTTCCAGCTCCTCCCGGGTGGGCGGGGTCTTGAGGTATTCGACGATCTCGGGCTCCACGCCCTTGTCCCTGAGCAGCTGCAGGGTCTGGCGGGACTTGCTGCAGCGCGGGTTGTGGTAGATTCTGACGGTCATGTTTCACTCCGGTTGTCGCTATGGCGTTTATTGTAAACGGGAGGGGCGGGGGATGTAACGGGGCTATCCCCCCGCGGGCTTTTTCAGTAACCTTGAGTTCATGTCGCAAATCCTTTCCGACCTGCTGACCTTCATTTACCGCATGATCCGGCGCTTCATTGCTCACGGCGGCCTGGAGCGGGCCGGATCTCTAGCCTATACCACGCTGTTGTCCCTGGTGCCCCTGATGACCGTGGTGTTTGCCATCCTGTCCGCCTTTCCCATCGCAGACCGGGTCAGTGAGATGGTGCAGGATTTCATTTTTCAGAACTTCATGCCCGCTTCCGGCGAGGTAGTGCATCGCTACCTGCTGGAATTCAGTCAGAAGGCTTCCCGGCTCAGCGGGGTCGGTTTCCTGGTGCTGCTGCTGGTGGCCATCATGCTCATGTCCACCATCGACAATACTTTCAACGCCATATGGGAGGTGCGCCGCAAACGGCGGCCCCTGAACAAGTTTCTGGTGTACTGGGCAGTGCTTTCCATGGGGCCCTTGCTGGTGGGCGCCAGTGTGCTGGCGACTTCCTATCTCGTTTCCCTGCCCATGGTATCGGAAGCCACCAGCACGGGCGTGGGAAGAACCATGCTGGCCTGGGTGCCCAGTCTCACCTCCAGTATCGCCTTCACCCTGCTCTACTGGCTGGTGCCCAACCGGCCGGTGAGGCTGCGTCATGCCATGGCCGGAGGCGTGCTGGCGGCGGTGCTGTTCGAGTACAGCAAGCAGACCTTCGCCTGGTATGTGACCACGGTGCCCACCTATGAGGCCATCTACGGCACCCTGGCGGCCATTCCCATCTTCCTGCTGTGGATCTATCTTTCCTGGCTGGTGGTGCTGCTGGGGGCGGAATTCACCTACACCCTGGGCACTTGGCGGCAGGTGATCCGCCATGGGGAAAGCCCCGCGGCGGAGGTGGAGAACATGCTGTGTCTGCTGAGAAAACTGGTGACGGCGCAGAAAGAGGGGACTGCCATTCCCATGCGGCGCCTGCAGTCCTGTTCCTCGGATGCCGAGGCCCTGCTGGTTTCCATGCAGAAACAGCGGCTGGTGGACAGAAACGAGCGTGGCCACTGGCTCCTGGCGCGGGATGCCCATGAACTGTCCCTGTTCGATTTGTACAAGGCAGCCGGGCATCGTCTGCCGGTTCCTGGCGAAAAGGCATGGCCCCGGGATTCCCGTCTGGCTACCCTGTATGAGCGGGCTGATGCCTGCCTGGCGGATGTCCTGTCTCCCTCTCTGGCCGAGATGGAGGAGAAAGGGTAGATTTCAGGTATTGAGCGCAATAATGTGCGCGAAGTGGCAATTCCACGCATTATTTGTGCTAATCTGAAAACCGGATCCGGGGGCTCATGGCCCCGGAACCAGACCACTCGGGAAATACAGCTAAGGCCGTACGGAACGCGAACAACCAGGGAAAGACGAGAAGTGAAACTGCGAAAATGGCTGTCCGGTTTGCTGCTGGCGGGGATGATGTCCGCCGCCGGCGGCAGCGACATGATCATGGCCTTCCGCTCGGCGGAAGGCCCTGAAGGGCAGGTTCTGCCTTCCCACACGGAAACCCTCGAAAGCTGGCAAAAGAAGCAGGCCAGCCGGCTGCTCAGCCAGGCGACCTTTGGTCCCACCATGGAGGAAATTGACCAGGTTGCCGCCATGGGTGTGGAGCGCTGGCTGGAGTACCAGAAAAACCTGCCCATGACCCTGCACAGACCCAGGCTGCAGGCGCGCCTGGATAACGGTGAAGGGGAAGGTGATAAAGATTCGGGCCCCCTGCTCCAGGAATTGCGCATGGAGCTGTGGTGGGACCGGGCCTTGTTTGCTCCGGATCAGCTGCGTCAGCGCGTGGCCTTCGCTCTGAGTGAAATCCTGGTGGTGTCTGACGAAACCGATTCCACCTGGGCAAGGGCCGTGGGCATGGCGGAGTATTACGACATCCTGGTGCGCCATGCCCTGGGCAACTATCGCGACCTGCTCGCGGACGTGAGCCGCAGCCCCATGATGGGGCTCTACCTTTCCCACCTGCAAAATCAGCGCGCCTGGCCGGAGGAAAACATCCGTCCCGACGAAAACTATGCCAGGGAAATCCTGCAGCTGTTTTCCATCGGCCTGTGGCATCTGAATATAGATGGCAGCCGCCGCCTGGACGCCGGCGGCAATCCCATACCCACCTATGACCAGGACGTCATCGAGAACTTCGCCCGGGTGTTCACCGGCTGGAACTACGCCGACGCGCCCTATTGGGACTATTACTATCCCGACGACCAGTACCTGTGGCAGCCCATGGAACCCTACAATGATTTGCAGGAATGGGAGCGCGAGGGCGGCTATCACGACCGCGAGGAAAAGTTCCTGCTGGCCTATCCCGTGGAAGGCATGGATCCCGCGGAGTGGCCGCGCAAGCGCCTGCCTCCCCTGGAGGGTGATGAGGATGCCGCCACGGATCTGAATCGCGCCCTGGACGTGATTTTCAACCATCCCAACGTGGGGCCTTTCATCTCCCGCCTGTTGATCCAGCGCCTGGTGACCAGCAATCCCTCGCCGGAGTACATTGCCCGCGTTGCCCGGGTATTCAACGACAATGGCCAGGGAGTACGGGGCGATCTCTATGCCACGGTGAAGGCCATACTCACGGACGTGGAAGCACGGTACGGGCATATGACGCACCCGGAAACCTTCGGCAAGCTGCGTGAACCCCTGCTGCGCCAGACCCATTTCTGGCGGGCCTTGCATGCCATGCCCATTGACGGCGACTGGGTGCGTGACTGGTATCCCGAGTACTTCCTGGCCCAGGCGCCCCTGCGCTCGCCCTCGGTGTTCAATTTCTTTGGCCCGGATTACGCCCCCCCGGGGGACATTTCAGAGCGGGGACTGGTGGCGCCGGAGTTCCAGATCACCAATGAGACTTTTGTCTCCCGCACGGCGAACAAGTTTTGGTACCTGCTGTTCCAGGGCTACCAGGGATCGCCCTATGCCAGCGCGGATGCCATGGAACTGAACCTGACACCGCTTATCAGTCTGGCGGATCAGCCGGATGCGCTGCTGGATTACCTGGATCTGCTGTTCATGGCGGGACAGATGAGCAGCGGCATGCGCGATGTGCTTATGGATGTGGCGCAGAACACGGCCATGGACAATGAATGGCTGGATGGCAACAGTGTACCGGGCACCTTCCGGGTGATATCGGTTTTGTATGTTTTGCTGACTTCTCCTGAATACGTGGTGCAGAAATGAAGAACAAGGTACAGAATCCGTCGCGCCGCCGTTTCCTTCATGGCGTTGCGGGCGGTTCCCTGGCTCTGATGGGGCCCTGGGGAAGGCTGCTGGCCGCGCCCCCCGTGGCATCGGATTACCGGGCCCTGGTCTGCATCTACCTGTTCGGCGGCAATGACTCCGCCAACATGGTGGTGCCCAGGGAAATCTCCAGCCACGCGGAGTACCAGAATATTCGCGGAAGTCTCGCCGTGCCCAGGGAACAGCTGCTGCCGATCCAGTCCGTCAGTTCCCAGCGCACGGAATACGGCCTGCACCCGGCGCTGGAGCCCCTGCATTCTATGTACAACGATGGGGAACTGGCGATTGTCGCCAACATGGGCACCCTGCTCGAGCCGGTGACCCGGCAACAGATCATTGCCGGTCAGGCGGCGCTGCCGCCACAGCTGTTTTCCCACAGTGATCAGACCTTCCAGTGGCAGACGGGCATTCCCGATTCCCAGCAGCCCGTGGGCTGGGGCGGTAGGCTGGCGGATCTTTTTGCCGACAGCTTTTCCTCCCTGTTGCCCATGAATATCACCCTGACGGGGCAGAGCGTATTCCTGGCGGGGCGGCAGACGGTTCAGTATGCCCTCTCGGAGAGCGGGCCGGAGTCCCTTGAAGCCGCCAGCGGTGACGGTGGTCCCGTGGATCTTGCCATTCGTGCCCTGTTGGCCCAGCCCCGGCAGAATCTTCTTGAAAAACAGTTCATCGGGGTGCAGAAGCGATCCATGGACCTTTATGAACTGATTTCCGGGGCGCTGGAACAGCAGAGTCCCTTGAACACGGTGTTTCCGGAAAGCGACCTGGGGCGGCAGCTGGCCATGGTGGTGCGCATGATATCGTCTCGGGCGGAGATGGGCGGGGCCGGCCTGGGCCGTCAGATATTCCTGGTGGGCACGGGTGGTTTCGACACCCACGACAATCAGAACAGTGCCCAGCCACAATTGCTGGCGGACTTGGCGGCATCCCTGCGTGCTTTTCGTGATGGTCTTGCAGAGGTAGGGGAGCTGAACAACGTCACCACTTTTACCGCCTCCGAATTTGGCCGTACCCTGACCAACAATGGCGATGGCACCGATCATGGCTGGGGTGGTCATCAGCTGGTGATGGGAGGCGCCGTGCGGGGGGGAGACATTTATGGAGTGATGCCGGATCTCGCCCTGGAAGGTCCCGACGATGCCGGTGACGGCCGCCTGATACCTACACTGTCAACGGACCAGTATGACGCCACCCTGGCCCGCTGGTTCGGGCTGAACGACGCGGATCTGCACGAGTTGTTTCCACATCTGAGCCGTTTTGACAGTACGGATATCGGTTTCATGGCGAGCTGACTCCGACCAAGCCCGTCCCGGGGAGGACCACCGGGCTGGTTATGGTGTCTCAGTTGTCCTTGGCTTCCTTTTTGTTATTACTGGATGGTTGCGGGCCGGATGCCGTCTTTTTTCCCTTGCTGGCGAGGTGTTTTTCCTGCAGTTCCCGCACTTTCCGGCGTTGTTCCTTCTGCTTGGAAGTCAGGGCGATGGCATCCAGGTAGGGGACCACGCCCTGGGCCCGGATGATTTCCCTTCCCCGCTTGGAAAGGGCGAAGGCAATGAAGCGCTTGACCTCCTTCAGCTGGGGGTTGTTGCGGGTCATGTAGGTGATGTACAGGGGGCGGTACAATAAATAATTACCTGACTGGATATTCTCGAAACTGGGTATTTTGCCTTCCAGGGCCAGAAGCTTGACGTTGCGCTTGCCCGCGCTGGAAATGCCTGAGATGCCAATGGCGTTGGGATTGGTTTCGATGGCCTTTTCCAGCGGGCCGGAAGAAGGATATTCCTTGCTACCCTTGAATTCCTGGTCAGGGTTGCCCCAGACCAGCTGCCGCAGGGTATAGCCGACGCCGGAAATCTTGCCTTTACGCACCAGTAACTCAATGGGTGCATCGTTACCGCCCAGTTCCTTCCAATTCGTGATCTTGCCTTCATACAGATCCTTGACCTGGCCCAGGCTGATGTCGGAAACCGGATTGTCCTTGTGCACCATGACCACCAGCGCATCCCAGGCCACCGGCGTCATGTGGACAAAACGTTCTTCGGCGACCCCGGACAGTTTCGGGCGACAGGAGCCGCCCAGATCCACGCTGCGGTCCTTTACCCTGCGGATACCCTTGGTGGCACCGCCCCCCTCGAGGACGAAAGGCACGCCGTAGATTCTTTCGTATTCGGCGGCAAGCTCCTTCATGAAGGCTTTCTTGGTGATACCGCATCCCGCCCAGTGCAGCGCATTCTGGTTTTCTCCTGAATCGGCAGCCTTGTTGTCCGGTGTATCGGCGGCAAGCACCCCACTGACGGAAAATGTCAGACCCAACACCATGAGAAGGAAGTTTTTCACCAGTGATTCTCCTGTTAAGTGCACCAGGGCTGATAGTAACAGCCGTGTAGCGGACCCGCACCCGCTCCGGGGTGTTCGGGATGCAAAATGTGAATTCATCATCTGCTCATCAAGGTTCTTCAAAGACGGGGCGATAACGTCAGGAAGGGACTCGTCAAAACCCAGTCAAAGGAACAGTTCTACAGTTTGAAAGCCCACGGGCATTTTTGCAAGTACGGTTTCGCGCAGCCCTTGCGGCTGGTGTTACCATTGGCGAAACCGGATGGAGGAACCCTAGCCCTATGAAACATCTTTCAGGCATTTTTGTTTTGGCAGTCATGCTGGCGTGGATTGTTGGCGGCCAATCCCTGTTCGCGGCGGACAAACCGGATTTTTCCTATCCGGATATCGACGGCAGGATTCACAAGCTTTCGGACTACCGGGGTAAATGGGTGCTGGTGAACTACTGGGCGACTTGGTGTCCGCCCTGCCTGGAAGAGCTTCCGGAACTTGAAGTCTTTCATGACAGTCACAAGGACAAGGATGCCGTGGTGCTGGGCCTCAATATGGAGGATATTGGAGCGGATAAGCTGCGTGCTTTCGTTGAGGAGCAGTTCCTGTCCTACCCCATCTTGATGGCAGGTAGCCGGCCCAGGGAAATGCTGGGACGGGTGCCGGGCCTGCCCACCAGTTTCCTGGTGAACCCGGAAGGGGAGGTGGTGGCGCGTCAGGTTGGCCCAGTGGATGGTAAATCGATAGAATCCTTCATCGAAAACTACGAAAAGAATAACAAGAAGTGAGCTATTCCGGCCTTGCCGGAGACAACCGATGAAATTCACCAGGAGGATCGAGACCGTGAGAGTCTTGCCAGTATTGTTGTTGTCACTCGTGCTCTGTGCCGTCGTTTTTGCGGCGCCTCGTGATCCCGAGCAGTATTTCTTTGATCAGACTTTCGGTGATTTTTCCGAGGAGCTGGACAATGCCAGGGAACAGGGCAAAAGGGGTATTCTGCTCATGTTTGAAATGGACGAATGCCCCTTCTGCCACCGCATGAAAACCACCGTTCTCAACCAGCCGGACGTGCAGGACTACTTCAGGAAGCACTTTCTGATTTTCAGCGTGGATATCGAGGGTGACATAGAAATCACGGACTTCCAGGGCAATTCCACCACCATGAAGGACTTTGCTCTGAAACAGTTTCGGGTGAGAGCCACCCCCGTGTTTCAGTTCATTGGCCTGGACGGCAAACCCGTAAAACGGGGCCGGTACACTGGTGCGACCAAGGATGCGGCGGAATTCATGCTGCTGGGAAAATACATTGTGGAAGACGCTTGGAAGAAAACCAGCTTCAGCCGTTACAAACGCCGGGCGCGCAAGAACTGAGTCATGCGCGGGTGGTTGCTGTTGGTGATACTTGTCGGCCCTGTCTCAGCCGTGGCAGCCGACTCCCTGCCTCAGCCCCTGAGCCTGGAGCAGGCCTTGGCTCTGGTGGACGCGGAACATCCCGCCCTGCTGGAGGCTCGCGCGGAAGAAGCCATGGCCGAGGCCCGCTTGCAGGAAATACAGAGCGACGATGATCTCAGCGTTCTGCTCGAAGGACGCCTGCAATACCTGGAGCCGGCTGAACTGTCCAATTTTCAGGAAACCAATGACAGCCGGGCGCAGTTGCGGGTGGACAAGCGCCTGTACGACTTTGGCTATACCAGCGCCCGGGAAGGGTCGGCCGAGGAAGCCCTGGAAGCCGCGCGCTGGCGTGGGCTGGATGCCAGGCAGCGCCAGCACCTGACAGTGATGAAGGCCTTTTTCGATGTCCTGCTGGCGGATCTGGAATATACCAGGGACAACGAAGCCGTGGCCATCGCCTATGTGAGACTGGACAAGCTGCGTGATCGGCACCGGCTAGGCCAGGTTTCCGATCTTGAACTGCTGGAAAAGGAAACCCTGTATGAAAAGGTGCTCTCCCGACGCACCGCCAGTGCGGCTCGGCAGCGTGAGACCCGCATGCGTCTCGCCCTGGCCCTGAACCGGCCGGGGGAATTGCCCGCAGAACTGCTCATGCCGCCGGCACCAGACATGAGTGAGCCGCTGCCGGAAGTGGATGAACTCTATTCCCTGGTGTTGCGGCACAATCCATCCCTGGAGGCACTTCGGCACCGCATGGCAGCCGCCAGCCAGACTCTCCAGGCGGCCGCCCGGCGTTACGGTCCGGTGCTGCGCGGAGAGATGCTGGCCAGTTACTACAACCGGGAAACCCGTTCCACCTCGCCTTTCAGTGCTGCCTTGGTGCTGGAGATGCCCCTGTACAGTGGCGGGCGCGACGATGCGGAAACCGCCAGGGCCAGGGCCGAACTGCTGGACAGCCAGGCGCGCAAGTCACGCATGGAGCTGGAACTGCGGCAGCAGGTACTGGATCTTTGGCTGGAACAGGAAAAGCTCAGGCGTCGGGAGGCGGAACTGGCGGTGCGTGAGGAATACCGGGATCTCTACCTGGATCGCAGCCGTACCCTGTATGAACTTGAGCGCACCTCGGATCTGGGCGATGCCATGGTGCAGACCTCCGCCGTGAAGCTGGAACAGGCGCGGATACGTTTCCAGTGGCTGCTCAACCGTGAACGCCTACGGGCGCTTTCCGGAGAACTGCTGAATGGGTCACCTGAACAGGGGAAGAATGGATGAAGAATTGGATGATTGCGCTGATGCTATGTTTGCATGTCCTGCCCGGTGTGGCGGACGATTCGCCACCGGCAGGCAATGTCCGTGAGCTCAAGCTGGGAACCCTGGTTTCCGGCGTGGTGGCCGATGTCCGGGTTCGGAAAGGCCAGCAGGTCAGGGCAGGGGACGTGCTGGTGATTCTGGATCAGCGGGAATTCAAGGCGCGGCTGGACAGGGCAAGGGCCCTGTCCGCCCGGGCGTCCGCCCTGCTCGCGGAGGCCCGGCGTGAGGAGGAGCGGGCTCTGGAGCTTTATGACCGTGGCCTGCTGTCCGACCATGAACTCCAGAAGGCGCAGATTGGCAGGCTGGAAGCCGAGGCGCGCAGAGCCGAGTCCATGGCCGAGGAGACCCGGGCCCGGCTTGACCTTGAACGCAGCACCGTCAAGGCGCCTTTTGATGGCACCATTGTCAAGGTAAATGCCTGGAAGGGGAAACCCGTGCGGAATACCCTGAATATCCAGACCATGATCGTGCTTGGCGTGCAAGGGAATTCGGGGGCTTCGGCGGCAGGTACTCAGCAATGAGCTGCATGCGCTGCATCGTGTTCGGGCGGGTGCAGGGCGTCTGGTTCCGTGAAACCACGCGCCGCAAGGCCCTCGAGCTGGGCTTGACCGGCCAGGCCCTGAACCTGCGGGATGGCACCGTGGAAGTTACCGCCTGCGGGGACGAACAGGCCCTGAGGGAGCTGAGGAACTGGTTGTGGGAAGGCTCTCCCATGTCCCGGGTCGATGATGTCCATTGCGAGGAAGTTGTGGAGCCGGTTCTGTATACCGGTTTTCACACCGGTTGAGACAAGGAGTGTTCTTCGCCATCATTGTAGGCCGGGCTTTAGACCGGCAACATAATAGTTGCCCGGGTCGGAGTCAAATGGGGAGGAGGTTGGGGAGATTCGATGGCATGAAACAGTTTGGTCCCGTTCCTTGTAACCGTTGGGTGGAATTTGACTCCGACCCCCTATAACACCGGCATCACCGTGAGTCGCGCTTCAGCCCGACAACAAGTGTCAGGTCGGCTAATTGCCGGACTGAAGTCCGACCAGCGGACAGGGAGCGGGGTCAGGGTGTTCCTTTCAGTTCCGGTGGACGAAAGCGGCTGTCATTGCCTCCGTAAGTAGTTCTTACGGCGGCATTGCTGCGTTGTACGAAGGCATTGCCGGTTTCCTGAGGATTGGAGTACGGGCGGGGAGCCGGCCGGGTGACGCCGGTCACGGCCTGTCCGCGTCCCTGGCCGCTGGGTGTGGGTTCCAGAGGAGGTGGTGTTGTGACGGTCGGAACGGCGGGGGTAACGCCGCCCGGAACGCTGTAGGTGTCTGTTACCGGCGTCTGACTGTTCAGTGTGGGCAGAGAAGACGGGACGTTGTAGGTCTGGCTTGCCGGTGGTGGAGCATAGGCAGGCGTTGCTGGCTGGGTTCCATAGCCCCAACCGGGGGTGGCGCCAGGAATGGGGGGATCATAGACTGGTGCCACCCGGGCAGGAGCAGCCATGGCCGGGTAGCCGTAGGGCAGGTTGCTTCCGTTTCCCCCGCTGAACATGTCGTTCATCATTCTTCCCGGATTGACGGAGAAGCCCGGGCTGGGAGCGGGCGGTGGGTTGTTGTTCCAGTAGTTTGGTGGCGCGTAACCGGGCTGCCCGGCCGGGGCGGACGGGTACCTGGAATTGCTGTTTGTGTGGGGGATGAATTGCTGGTTGTTTCCTGATCCAGCCTGTACCTGTCCGTCAGTGGTGGGGCGGTATGACCCCGGCACTGGCGGGCGATCTGCCGCCGTGGCCAGGCTGTTTAATAATGCCACCAGACCAAAGGTGGCGGTTGTGTGAAAATGCATGCTTCATCCTCCTTTGCCCGTCTGATTAAGGGGCACCTCGAAAAATTCGAGGTGCCCGTGCGGGACAAGGATGTCCCGCCATTTTCAATCACCCAAGTGATTGAAAATGAAGCTAACCGGAAACCGCGTTTTCGGTTTGCGTGGAGAAAAATAGCCTGGATGGCTATTTTTCGAGATCCCCTAAGCGGACTTGTTTTCTTATCCTGCCTCAAAAGAGACATTAATAAAAGTTTTATGGAATTGCCTCCTCTTACCGATGGCCGCATCCTGCGGCGTTACAAACGTTTTCTGGCCGACGTGGAGCTGGAAAATGGTGAGCGCGTCGTGGCCCATGTGCCCAATACCGGCCGCATGACCGGGTGCTGGGAGCCGGGCGCGCCGGTTCAGCTTTCCCACAGCGACAATCCCCGTCGCAAGCTGGCCTGGACCCTGGAGAGGGTGGACATGGGGCGCGGCTGGGTGGGGGTCAATACCCAGAGAACCAACCCGGTGGTGGCGGAAGCCCTGGAGCATCAGCAGGTGCCTGGCCTGGAGGGTTACAGGGAAGTGGCCAGGGAAGTGAGTACGGGGCAGGGCAGCCGCCTGGACCTGTTGCTCAGGGGCGGGCAGTCTCCGGACGCCTGGGTGGAGGTGAAGAATGTCACCCTGTTGCAAGACAATGCCCTTTGTTTTCCGGATGCCCTGTCCGAGCGCGGCCGCAGGCATCTTCTGGAGCTGGAGAGCCTGCGGCGGCAAGGGTTCAGGGCGGTGATTCTGTACGCCCTGAACCGCCCTGAAGGCTGCTGCTTTCATCCGGCTGACCACGTGGATCCGGAATATGGCCGCCTGTTGCGCAAGGTGGCGAAAAAGGGCGTGGAGATACTGGCTTTGCGCCTGGTTCACACGGAGACGGGGATCGTGGCAGGGGACCTGGTGGATGTGGATCTGTCAGTATCCTGCTGAATCGGCAATCAGTCCCCGGGGCATGCGTGGAAGATGGTGTACCTGTGAAAGCAGCTCGCCGTCGGCCCCCAGGGTGATGTCCCGCCAGCCCGGGGGGGCCGTGTCCAGGCCGAAATCCGGCTTTCCGGGGGAAAACTGGATGCAGGTGGATGGCGTGGCCAGCAGTTTGAGGTGGCCCAGCCTGCCTTCCCAGGACTGGTGGACATGCCCCCAGCAGATGCCCTTGACCCGGGAATCGCCCCGCACCCTGGAGAGCAGTTCCTCTCCATTGTCCAGACCGATGTTGTCCAGCCAGCGGCTGCCGATGGGAATCGGCTGATGGTGCAGAAAAATCAGCAGATACGGCGGTGTATCCT
>Ga0256832_1001419_pt1 | contig 16186 bp, 14 predicted proteins | sample 134614metaG_FD_190534 | JGI IMG/M metagenome (GOLD analysis project Ga0256832, IMG submission 190534) | Hydrothermal vent microbial communities from Lau Basin, Pacific Ocean - 134-614 | ecosystem: Environmental > Aquatic > Marine > Hydrothermal vents | place: Pacific Ocean: Lau Basin | collected...
GATTTAATGCAACGATTAAAAAATAGGTTGAATAAAAGTATTATTTGATTAAGCGAAAAATGAAACGTTGCAGAACAATTCATAATAAGTTTTGATTAAAAAGTAAAAAATCTCAATAAAAAACCCAACCTTTTAATAGTTTAGTTACGTCAATTTTAATTAAAGAAGAAGTATGAAATATTTAATATTATTATTTACAGTATTTACAATTTTCTCCTGCACCAAAGAAGATAGGTGTCAAGAACTCAATTGTGATTTATTAGGTGAATGGACTTGGACTAAAACCTGTGGGACAATTGCAGGACGAACATGGACCCCCGAGTCAACAGGTTATGAAATTCACATTAAAATAAATGAGTCAAAAATTTCATTTTTTAAAAATGATACTTTAACTAAGACTTATGAATATGAAGTTTTTGAAACGGATACTTTATATACACATGGAACTTTGGCTTCATTTATTAAATATAACAAAATAACTCGTCGTTATAGCATTGAAAATGGGACATTAGGAATGTATGATTTGTGTTTTGATTGTCTTGCTGATTTCTTTGAAAAGAATTGATAAAAGCTTGAATATGGTCGCCCCAAGTTAGTAACCAGTTCTTCTTTATTAATTAAGGGGAAGAATGTTTTCTATTAGTAATTTTAATAAAGTCTAAGTTCTAAGTTTAAAATATAAAGGAAGCATTGATTAATTTGGAATAGAAAATAATGAGCTGAAGCAAGTAATGAAATTGTAATGGAACAAATTGTTTGACAAATTTATTTCTATAAGTGAATCAAAAGTCTTAATTATGTCAACAGCGGAATTGAAAAAGAATTTACTTAAAAGAATTGAGCAAATAGATGAAGATTATTTGTTGGAGGAACTTTTAGGGGTCATTGAAATTGAAACTTCTAATGATTTTTTTAAAATTCCTGAAGAACATAAAAAAGATATTGAAATTGGTTTAGCTCAAATCGAAAATGGAAACACTATTCCACATGAAGAAATCAGAAAAAATCCAAATAATTTAAAATCATCACTAAAATAAGGCTACAAATCATAATAAGTGGAGTTTCAGCAATAGTCGTCTATCGTCTTGCTTCAATATTTACATTTCATTAACACAAACGCTTTTGTATATTAAAATATTTGATTATAATTTTGCGTTTTAATTTGTCTTTTTTACTTAATTAAGAAATGGTGCTCAACCATGATAAAAGAAGAAATGAATCAACTTTTTTGTTTTGAAACCTGTTAAAACAATTCAGTATGAATATTGAAATAAAAAATGTAAATAAGTTTTACGGATATCAAAAGGTATTGGATGATGTCTCTTTTGAGGTCATACCCGGAGAAATCCTTGGTTTTCTTGGTCCAAACGGTGCCGGAAAAACCACTACGATGAAAATAATTACCGGGTATATAGGCATGGACTCTGGTGATGTCGTTATTGATGGCAAATCTGTAAAAACCGGAGAAACCAAATCTTCGATCGGTTATTTACCTGAAAACAATCCTCTGTATCTTGATATGCCGGTAGTAGATTATTTGAGGTTTAGTGCTAAACTTCAAGGGGTTGAAAAAGGAAAAATAGAAAATAAGGTCAGAGAGATGATCAAACTTACAGGTTTGAATAAAGAAAAACATAAGCTTATTGGTGAACTATCCAAAGGTTTTCGTCAAAGGGTAGGATTGGCGCAGGCATTGATCCACGATCCTGAAATATTGATTCTCGATGAACCTACCACAGGTCTGGATCCAAATCAGATCATAGAAATAAGAGAGTTGATAAAAGAATTGGGGAAAGAAAAAACTGTTATTCTCAGTACGCATATTTTACCTGAAGTGGAAGCTACCTGTGACAGAATACTGATCATTAATAAAGGTAAGATCGTTGCCAATGGAACTTCAAAAGATTTGAGACAACAGGCAGAAGGAAACAGCCTTTTGAAAATAAAATTAGAAGTTCCTGAAAATGAGACCGTATTGGAAAAAATCAAAGAATTACCCAGTGTTGAAGATGTTTCGGTAGTAAATAATGAAACAGGCAGATTTGATGTAAAAAGCTTCAAAGGTCTCAGATCAAACAGGGAAATTTTTGACCTATGTGCTAAAAACAACTGGCCTATTGTGGAAATGATCCCTATTGAAACAAAACTCGAAGATGTTTTCAGAGATCTAACGATGAATTAAATAAAAAGAAAATATAAAGTTACTTTTCAAAATTTATAATGTTATGGATTCTATATTAACGATTTCAAAAAAAGAACTGGCAGGATTTTTTGATTCATTGTCAGGATATATAGTTTTAATTGCTTTTTTAGGATTTACAGGATTCTTTACATGGTTGTACGGATCTGATATTTTTATACGAAAACAAGCAGACCTGGTGGTATTTTTCAGTATAGCCAAATGGACTCTGTTCTTTTTTATTCCGGCTATCACGATGAAATTAATTTCTGAAGAGAAAAATAACGGAACTCTCGAATTGTTATTAACTAAACCTTTAAATGAATCACAATTGGTAACAGGCAAATTTCTTGCTGCATTTTTTCTGGTAGCAATAGCTCTTGCCTTAACATTAATTTATTATATCAGTATCTCATATTTGGGTAAGATCGATCATGGAGCAATTATTAGTGGATATTTGGGGTTATTGCTTTTTAGTGCTGCATATATCGGTATCGGATTGTTTGCCAGCAGTATTTCCAAAAATCAAATCGTAGCTTTTTTATTGGCTTTGTTTATAGGAATATTCTTTCAGATCATTTTTGATATATTAGGAAGTTCCTTAAATGGGATTCCCGGGAAAGTTTTTGATTTTCTAAGTCTTTCAGGTCATTTTGATTCGATATCCAGAGGGGTCTGGGATACCAGAGATATTATTTATTTTCTGTCAATTTGTGTTTTGGGAATCGAATTGGCAAAAGAAAATTTGGCATTCAGGAAATAAAATAATTATAAAAAATAATAGATTTTTATGTTATGAAAAAATATTATAATTCATTAATACTGATAGGCATTTTGATATTGGTAAATTTATTGTCATATAAATTCTTTTATCGCCTGGATATGACATCTGATCATCAATTTACCTTGAGTAATGCAACAAAAAATATCTTAAAATCTCTTGATGATCCTGTTACCATAACAGCATATTTTTCTAAAAAATTACCTCCGGATATCCAAAAAACCAGAGAAGATTTCAGGGATATGCTGGAAGAGTATGCAGGAATATCAGGAGGTATGGTAGAATATAGATTTGTAGATCCTTCAAGTGATAAGGACAAAGAACAGGAAGCTCTCCAAAGCGGGATAAGACCTGTAATGATAAAAGTAAGGGAGAAGGATGAGATAAAACAACAAAAATCTTTTTTAGGAGCTACTATCAGTTTGGATGAAAGGAAAGAAATAATTCCATTTATCAAGCCGGGAGCTCCTTTGGAATACGAACTGTCTACTGCGATCAAAAAGGTCTCAATTGAGAATAAGCCACCGGTTGCTATTTTATCAGGACACGGCGAACCGGGACCGGATGAATTGAGTCAAGTAGAACAATCACTATCTATTTTGTATAATCCCGAAACCGTCGATCTGAAAAATGTAAATGAAATATCACCAAAGTATAAAGTCGCTTTGATGATTGCTCCCAAAGATAGTTTTGAAAATAGTGATTTTCAAAAATTAGATAATTATTTGTCCACCGGAGGTAATCTGGTATTGGCAATAAATAGTGTTGACGGTGATTTTCAAAATTCCAGAGGAGTGATTGTCAATACAGGTATCGAAAATTGGCTACAAGAAAAAGGATTGAATATTGAACACAAATTTGTAGTTGATTTTAATTGTGGTACTGTTTCCGTGCAGCAAAAACAAGGATATTTTACTATGGTTAATCAGGTTAAATTTCCCTTTTTACCAATTATCAGAAATTTTGCAGATCATACTATCACTAAAGGAATTGAGGAAGTGATACTTAAATTTGCAAGTCCAATGGAATTCAGGGGAGACAGCTCCGTTCAATTTATTGAATTGGCTACTACTTCCGACAGGTCAGGTGTAGTCGATGGAAATACATATTTTGATGTAATAAATAAGAAATGGACTTCAGCAGATTTTAACAGACCTAACATACCTGTTGCCGGTATTTTAGAAGGAAAATTGGCAGGAGATATGGATTCCAAAATGGTGGTATATACAGACGGGGATTTTGCCGTAACCGAAGGAGGAAGACAAAAACAAAGCAATAATAATATAAGTTTTTTAGTGAACGCTGTCGATTGGCTGGGTGATGATACAGGCTTGATTGAACTCAGAACAAAAGGGGTGGTATCAAGACCTATAAAGCAAAAATATCTGACAGAAGAAGCAAGCGGGAAAAGAAGTTTTATTAAATATCTCAACTTTGGATTACCGATTTTACTCGTAATATTAATAGGAATATTCTTAATGCAAAGAAGAAAAGCTATCAGAATAAAGAGGATGCAGGAGGAGTATTAGAATTGGGGTGATGTAGATTGAAGGAGATTGATGTAGATTGAATGAGATTGATGTAGATTGAATATAGATAGATTGATTTAGGGATTGGAATAATGAAATATTATTTGTTTGGTGTTTTGACGTTTGGATCGCCTTCGCTAAAGCTTCGGTGATTAAAAATGAAAAATTTTGAGGTGTGAAAAGCGAAGTCAGAGACATTCGCTTATCAGGATTAACTATTAAAGTTTTTTGAAACCGGTATTAATCCCCCGCTGTTTACCCCGTGAAACAAACGGGGTGTTTCATCGGGGCGGGGAAAAAGGTGGAACACTCCGTTGATCAACGGAGGGGTGGAAAAGCAGTATTGAAAACAAGAGTAATGATATAAAATGTTAACTACTCAGGTAGAATTAATTAATATTAAAACTATTCACAATATTTGCTTATCATTTTTATAGTTTTATTGGCTATTTATGCAGGGATTAGTCTTTTCGGAGATAAAAAAGAAAGCAGTTTTAATGATAAAATTGCTGATTTTGATACTGAAAATGTGGATTTAATAAAAATTAGTCCTAAGGAAAAATCAAAAAAAGAATTTTCTTTGGAAAAGAAAGGAGATGATTGGATGATAAAAGTTGATGATAATACTTATATGGCTGATAATAGTATCGTTGAAAATGCTCTTTCAAGCTTAAAGACAATGAAAATAAAAAATATCATCACAAAGAATCCTGATAAATTTGCAAAATATGAACTCGAGGATGACAATTGCAAAGAAGTTCAGGTTTTCTCAAAAAATAAAAAGAAAGTTGATCTGCTGATTGGAAAATTCAAATATGATCAACAAACCAGAACAGCAAGTTCATATGTCAGGCTTAAAAACAAGAATAAAGTTTATTCTACCAATGGATTTAGCAGTATAAATATTTCAGATAATATTTCCACATACAGGATCAAAGATTTGGCAAAATTTGATAAAGATAAGGTACAAAACATAAAATATTTTCATAAAAACAATCTAACTGAATTAACCAAACAAGGAAAAGACTGGACATATGGTAATATCGTTATTGATTCAACAAAAATTGCAAATTTCTTATCTACTATATCCGAGATTAAAGGCAGTAAATTCTTGAATATGAATGATAATTGGCAAAGACCTGCTGCATCGGATAGTCTTGTATTCTCTTTAACTGAAAAAAATGTAAATATAGTTGCTTATCCTGACACAACGGTATCTTCAGGATTTGTTATCCATGGTTCATACAATGAAAAAGCATATTTTGATAGTGATAGTACAGGACTATATAAGCGTATTTTTGGTAAATTTAACGAGTTGGTAAAATAATTAAACAGGATAATTTCAATATCTAAACTGTTTCCCTGTTTCATTGTTTTAATAATTATGAAAATAAAAAATGTATTTAAGAATTTATTATTCCAAATAATAAAATTACGTTTTAGGATTGTATCACTATTTTTCCCGAAAAGAGCTGCTAAAACAGCGATTGATATTTTTTCAAAACCCCATTTTCAGAAACTTAGGGACAGGGAACTTAAATTTCTTAATAGTGCCAATATTATCAGGATAAAAAACCATCCTGAAGATATTATTTTATATGAAACAGGAGATCAGAACGGTAAACCTGTATTGGTAGTTCACGGATGGGATTCAAATCCGGGCAGTCTCTCGGGAGTAGCTTGTAAATTGGCAGATCTTGGATATCATATTTTAGCATTAAATGTTCCTGCACATGGTATTTCAAAGCAGAAATCTACAAATATGCTTGAAACAGCTGATCTGATCATCAAAGTTTTAGAGCATTTTAAATATAAAGGCAAATTTTCATTTCTTACACACTCTTTTGGTTCCGGAGCAGTGAGTTTTGCTTTGAATAAATCAGGGATTGAAGCTGATAAATTGGTTTTTATAACTTCCCCTGACAAAATTCTGGATATTTTTGATGAATATAAAGAGACTATTGGGTTAGGAACTAAAGCTTATAATTATATGCTGAAACTCAGTGAGAAAAGGTTTAAAAGAAAATTTGATGATATGGTTATCTCAAAGGTATTGCAAAAAGCAAAATTCAATAAACTTTTACTTGTCCATGATAAAAACGATAAAATCTTACCGTTTCATAATTCTGAAAATATTCTAAAAACTAATTCCAAAAGAAGCGAAATATACACAACTGAAGGAAAAGGACATTACAGAATTTTATGGGATGAAAATGTGATAAATAAGATTATGTCATTTGTTACATCTGAATAGTTGCTACTATAATGTCGCCCCTACTGGGGCTTTTGATGTTTTTGAATTTTTTTTCTACCATCCCGCAGTACTGCGGGATCGCCCTTAACAGGGCTTTTAATGTTCTCCTCTCTTTATTACTACTTTACTTAACTTTTAATATCTTAATCTCAACCCTTTGATTTTGTTTTCTCCCCCACGCTGTTTTATTGGATACCAAAGGTTTCTTTTTTCCATATCCTTTATATTTAATTCTATATTGTGGGATTCCTTTCTTATATAAATATTCTGCTACTTTTTTAGCTCTTGCCGTTGAAAGTCTGTTGCAATAATTATTTCCCGGCAAATCATTTGTATGCCCTCCTATTTCTATAATAACATTGGGGTTATCTTTTAGAAATTCGTATATTTCATTCAGTACCGGATAAGATTCGGGTTTTATATTGCTACTGTCGGCTTCAAAAAACAGATTTTCTATTTTTATTATTTGTCCGGTGGTTATTTTATCCTTTTCGAGTTTCTTTAATATCTTATTTTTTTTAGGTTTTGGAGGTTTAGTGCTGTTATTTTTTACAATAACCTCCGGTTTTGTTGATTTTTTATTAGTGTTTTTATTTTTGCCGGATTTCTTGGGAGTGGTTTTTATGCTTGGTTTTTTTATGGATTTTTCTTTATGAGCCGGCTTAGGGTCATTGATGTCTATTTTGGCTAAAAGCTCATCACCAGGACATGGAATCTCTACTATGTCGCTGGCATTATCCAAAAGGATATTACCATTATAAGGAACTAATACAGGAGTAATATAAAATGCCTCAAACATAATATAATAGTAATTTCTCTTGGGCTTAAACCTGAATGTGTATTCTTTCCATTCTACATTATCAATTTTATCCGATTGAGCTAAAAGCTGTGTTTTTCTACATCGTGTATTACTTCCCCAAATTCTCAATTTTATAGGAGTATTAAAATTTTGAGGAATTATATCAGTTGTATCCAACAAACTGTAATATTTATCGGATTTTGCCAAATGTATTTTAAATTCGTAGCATTTGCCCTTAAGCAGTGGTTCTTGCAATTGCTGTGAAACCATTTCCCAACTTTCTTCTTTTCTTGCTCTTGTTACCATTCCGAGAAAGGTGTTACCTTCCTGTGGTTTTCTGTTGACCTTGAAAAACCCAGTATTTTCCCCATGAATATCCGGAGGTGTTTCATTATAAAAATAAAAAGGAGCACAATCATACCACCCGGGTAAAAAGAAAAATGTACTTCCTCCCGGTTTAGGAATACTTTCAAAAGACGGATTAGTCAAATGTATTACTTGTCCCTGACTTAATGCCAAAGAGATATTCAAAAATATACTAACAAAAAATACATGAAAACCTTTCATATTACATTTCTCTTTTCAAAACCATATAACTATATAAAAATATGTTTTCGTATAATAAACGATAAAATAATCTAATATTTTAAAAATTTTTACTTCTTATCTGATTAATGATTATAAATTTACATTTTTTTAACAATGTATCTACTCAGGCAGAATCATTTTACTTGAAAAAAACAATTTTTTTATTTCAAAAGCACCCTGCCTGAATATATGCACAATTAATTATAGATTATGAGGAGTATTAGTTTTTTTGTGAGTTTGTTTTTATTTTTTTCTATAAATGCCCAAATAGTTATAGATGAGGATTTTAGTGATTGGAATAATCCCGCATTAAGTCAGGAAGATAAATTGAATGACGGAGCGTATGGGATTGATTTTACAAATATGAAAATCGAAAATGATAACGAATATCTTTATGTTTTCTTTAATACTTCCAAAGAGATCAATCTTCAAAACGATAATGATATCGCTATTTTTATCGATATAGATGAGGATGAAAATACGGGATATAAGATCAATGGAATGGGAGCGGATGTATCTTATTTTTTTGGTTCCAGATATGGTTTTTATTACAGGAATTCAAGTTCCATTCAATTGTATCATAATGATATTGGTCTTATTTCTCTGCCTACTGTTACTTCCGATTCTTTTGAATTGGCAATTAAAACTGAGTTCAAAGCAGGCTCATACTTAATCAAATTGTCAGGGAAAATAAAAATATTTTTATTGCATGACACTCAAAACGGAGATAAAATACCTGATAATCCCGGAGGAGTTGAATATACAATGAACAATAATGAATTGGTTTTACCTCAATTCGATATGGAAAAAAGCAGTAATGACCAGCTTAGGATTATGTCTTACAATGTCGAAAAAGATCATTATTTTGATAATGAACCTCCATATAGCAGATTGATAAAAGCCGGTAATCCTGAAGTTTTATGCTTTCAGGAGATTTATAATCACAGTTCGGCAAGTGTAAAAAACAAAATACAAGGGTATTTCGGAGGAGATTGGTATGATGCAAAACAAGGCAGTGATTTGATTGTGGTAAGCAAATATCCAATTGTAAAAACAGCTCCAATCGGTGGAAATGGAGCTTTTTTAATAAATAAAAACGGAAAGGAGATTTTGATAATAAATAATCATTTGTATTGTTGTGATAATGATTCCGGGAGGCAGAAAGAGGTTGATGAAATAATGCAATTTATTAAAAAGTCCAAAGCAGGAGAAGGAAAAATTCCAATATCTAAAAATACTCCGATTATAATTTTGGGAGATATGAATTTTGTAGGAAGCAACAGGCAAAGAAAGACACTGATCGAAGGAGACATCTCAAATGAATATGTTTATGGCAATGACTTTTTACCTGATTGGGACGGTACTGTTTTTGAAGATGCGAAACCTGTAACCACAGGGTACCCGGGTACTTTTACATGGAATTCTGATAATTCTTCTTATCCGAAGGGAAGACTTGATTATGTTATTTATTCCGGTTCTGTTTTGCAAAAGAAAAATGGTTTTGCCTTATTCACAAGGTTATTAACAAGAGATATTTTAGACAAATATCAAATGAATCCTGAAGATACGGATAATGCGTCTGATCATTTCCCTGTATTTGTTGATTTCAGTTTTAAAAAACCAATGGCTGTAGCAGAAAACTATAAAAATACCCTTTCAATGGTCTCATGTTTTCCTAATCCTGTCAAAGATATCCTAAATATTGATATAAACAGTTTGGATAATTCATACATTCATCTGTCTATTATTGACAATTCAGGTAGAGCTGTATTTGAAAAACACAGAAATATAAAAGAAGGTAAGAACAGAATTAGAATAAATATCAGTTCATTAAATAGCGGTATTTACTATTTAAGAATTATCATATCAGGCAAATCAAAAAGAATATTGAAAACTGAAAAAATCATTATTGAATAATGTTTTTCTACTCAGGAAGGATGTTTTTGAGAAAAAAATAATTGCTTAATAAGTAACTACTCAGGTAGGGTGCTTTTTATTTTTTCCTCCAGTTCCTTCTTTCTTTTCTACTGTTACCTTTTCCTTTTCTCTTTTTTCTTTCGTGGTAACCGGAGGATCCTCTTTTTCTGTCGGATTTGCTTTTTTGTGTAAAATTCGAAGAAGATTTTTCCTTGGATATTTCAAGCGAAAGGGTTACATCTTCAAATTTTTGCCCTGATAATGCATCGATAAGTTTTTGTTCCTTACCTTTTTCTATCTCAAAAAATGAGAAATTTTTCAATATCTCAATCTTACCTATTTCAGCATCACTAGAATCCAGAGCATTATTGATCAATCCTATTAAGCGCAGTGGTTCCAGGCGGTTTTTGCTACCTGCATTGATAAATATTCTCGCAAAAGAATTTTTCCTCCTTTCATTTCTTGATTTCCTTTCTCTCTTTTTATGCTCTGAAACATTAATATCTCTTGCATTTTTGTAATAGTCCAAAAATCTGTTAAACTCTGCTGAAACGAAATGTTTTATCAATTGCTCTCTGTCCAGTCCTTCCAGTTTTTCAAAGATCACAGGCAAAAAAGGTTCGATCTGGGTTTCATTAACCTCGATTTTTTTCATTTTGTCAATCAGGGAATATAATTGTCTGGTGCATATATCTTTTCCGGTAGGAACAGATTCTTTTTCAAATGATATTTTGAATTTTCTTTCAAGATCATTTATCTTTCTTCCGTCACGGGTATGTGCAATAGTAATTGATATCCCGCTTTTTCCTGCTCTTCCTGTTCGTCCGCTACGGTGAACATATACTTCCAGGTCATCGGGAAGGTTAAAATTGATGACATGAGTGAGATCATCAATATCCAAACCCCTTGCTGCAACATCTGTGGCTACCAATATCTGCAGACTTTTATTTCTGAATCTTTTCATCACCTCATCTCTTTGTGCCTGTGACATATCGCCGTGCAGTGCATCAGAACTATATCCGTCATGCATCAGTTTATTTGCGATTTCCTTTGTTTCTCTTCTTGTACGGCAAAAAACGATACCATAAATTTTTGGATTTATATCTGCAATACGTTTTAGTACCTCATATTTATCTTTGGCGTGCACCATATAATAAATGTGTTTAACGTTTTTGGCTCCGATATTTGTTCTCTCTACTGAAAGCTCTATATGATCATCCATATATTTCCTTGCAATATTTCTGACCTCTTTTGACATAGTGGCAGAAAAAAGTAATGTTTGTTTATCATCAGGAGTTCTTTCCAAAATGGCATCCAGTTCTTCTTTGAAACCCATATTCAGCATTTCATCTGCTTCATCGAGTATCACTCTTTCTATATTTTCAAGTTTTAATCTTTTGCGTTTTATCAGATCTTTGGTTCTGCCGGGAGTCCCTACAACGATTTGAGCTCCTCTTTTAAGATCTTTTATTTGATTTTCTATACTTGCTCCTCCGTAAACGGCAACTATATTAAGTCCTTTTATATTTTTTGCATATTTGTTAAGATCTTTTGTTATCTGCATGCATAATTCCCTTGTCGGACTCAAAACCAGGGTTTGTGTGTTCCTGTCTTCAACATTAGTCAATTGAATAGAAGGCAACCCGAATGCTGCTGTTTTTCCTGTTCCTGTTTGCGCAAGAGCTATTATATTTTGATCGGAACTCAATAAATGTGGTATTGTTTTTAATTGTATTGGTGTTGGTGTTTCAAAACCAAGTTCCCGGATTGCAGCTAATAATTCATTGCTCAATCCAAAATCTGTGAATGTGTTCATATATATTTTTTAAAAAGAAATTGATTGTTATCAAAAACGATTGGGTGTAAAAAGCCGCAAAGGTTAAACAATTAACCGTAAAAACGGCATAAAGTTGATATTATCTTGATTTTAGTAAGTAATTACCTGTTATTTAAGGGAAATAATAAGATTTTTTATTAAAAAAACCAGGATAAACGCATTTCTTTGATCTAATTTCTTCAATTTTATTTCCTAAGCTGGACAAGCAGAACCCAAAAGGAAGAGCATAATGTCGCCCCTAACGGGGCTTTTTTTATATAAATTCATCAACTCTTGCCAAGAAATGCAAGAAAATCTGGAATAAAACACTAAAAAATATCCCACCAACCTTTTTTATATCTAATAATGATATCCTTTTGTGTTCCATTAATAGTTCCGATCTTACCATCTTCTATCAGTATCACATTTTTATCTATGATCTCATAATCATGGTGTCTTGATTTCTTGGCTTTTCCCGGTAGAAATAATCTGGTTTGTGTCTTGATCATAGCAGTCATCATCTCTTGTGTGCTTATATTATCATCTTCTGATTCGGAATTTTCAGGGTTGTCAGACTTTATGATTATTTTTCCTTTCCGAAATTTTAATTGATCAGAATACCTTTTTTTATTAAATTTATCCATATTCTTATAAAGCATAGATATTTCTTTATCATCAAACTCATTATTTCCTCTAATTTTAGATGATAATTCTGATAATCTTTCAAATTTTCTGTCCAGATCTTCTATTGATTTGAATTCGTATTGCAATCCCAATTTCGAGTCTGTTTTATGATTGTGGGCTACAACTGATATTCCTCTAAAAGATTCAATATCATTGATCATATCTTTTGTAGAATCTGGCAATAAATCAATCAAATCAACTTTAAAATCAAGATAGATCTTATCCAGATTTTCTAAAATCTTATCTTCATATTTATCTTCTTTTACAGAATCGGCTTTTCCCGAGTACATTTGCGAAAGTTGTATAAGACTCGATGCATCAAATAATATATCCAGGTGCCCCGAGCCATCATCATTAAAATGAAAATCCTGATATATAGTACAGGAACTAAAAAATAAAACGGAAATAAATAAAATGAGTAGTTTTTTCATAATATTAGTTTTTAATAAACTCAACGATTTTTATAACCAGTCCCTTGGCTAAAGGCAATTCAGGATTATAATATGTTTCTATATTCTTCAATCTGTCAGCAGGTGCTTCTTTCAATATATGGTTCATCCCGGTTAATACAAGAGTATCGGCATCGGATTTTGCCTGCTTTAGAAGATCCAGATTTTCCATAGACACTTGTATATCTGTGGTACCCTGAACCAAAAGCACGGGAATAACAAGCTTCTTAATCTCTTTCGCAGGATCATATCTAAACCATGAAATCAAATACGGTTGTATATCAGGCCTGAAAAGTGAAGCTAATAAGGGAGAAACATTGTGTGTAGTATCTCCTTTTTCGAGAATTTCCAATATTGGCAAAGCGGCATTAGTCACATATTCCGGTTGTGCTTTCAACTGATCTCTTAGAATTTGATTTGCAGGTTTACCGGTTCCGGCAAGGGAAATATATTTATCTGCTTCCGCTCTTAATGCTGCAACCATTCCTATAAGTGAACCTTCACTGTGCCCTATTATCACAATTTCATTAAAGGAAGTATCTTTTTTCAATTTTTCAACCCATTTGACAGCATCGTTGATATAATCATCAAAACTCAAATCAGTTTCTTTCAGATTTTTGATACTGCTTTTTGCAATTCCCCGTTTATCATACCTCAATGATGCTATATTGTATTTTGCCAAACTATCAGCCAACATCTTAAGAGAGTTGTTCTTCATCATCGGGTTATTCCCGTTTCTGTCAGTTGGGCCCGAACCGGCGATGATCAATGCAACAGGTATTTTTTCTGTTGTATCAGGTAAAAGCAGGGTTCCTTCGATTTTTATGGAATCAACTTTTAAAGAAATTGTTTTTTCTACCTGACTATATAGATTTAAGACAAAAAACAGAAAAGGAATTAAAATTAATTTTTTCATTATTTATTATTTTGCTTCTCCAATGCAGCCTTTATAAATGCTATAAACAATGGATGTGGTTTTACGACACGGCTTTTATATTCCGGATGAAACTGGACACCGATAAAAAAAGGATGATCTTTGTATTCCACTACTTCCACAAGATTGGAAACAGGGTTTTTTCCGACTGCTTTTAGTCCTTTGGCTTCAAATTGATCAATATATTTATTGTTGAATTCATATCGATGACGGTGCCGTTCCTGTATTTCGGTTGTACCATAATATTTTGCCGTTTTGGAATTTTTATCCAATGTACATTTGTACGCTCCCAATCTCATAGTACCGCCTTTGTTTATCAAATTGACCTGTTCCTGCATAAGGTCAATAACAGGATGAGGTGTTTTTGAATCAAATTCGGTGGAATTGGCATTTTCCAAATTCAAAACATTGCGGGCAAATTCTATCACGGCTATTTGCATACCAAGGCAAATACCAAGAAAAGGGATATTATTTTCTCTGGCATATTTTACAGCATTGAGTTTTCCTTCTATCCCTCTTTCTCCAAATCCGGGTGCTACCAAAATACCCGTTACATTTTTCAAAATTTCAGCTGTGTTTTTTGACAGTTCTTCGGCTTTAACAGGTATTACATTGACTTTTGTTTCATTGTTGGCACCGGCATGGATAAATGATTCTATTATGGATTTGTATGAGTCCATCAATTCTATATACTTTCCGACAAGAGCAATATTAACCGTATGTTTAGGGTTTTTTAGTTTTTTAAGATGTTCTTTCCATGTAGTAAGTTTTGCTTCTACTTTGTTCGGCATATCTAGTTTTTCCAATACAATATCGTCAAGATTTTCTTTCTGCAAAAGCAATGGTACATCATAAATGGTTTCGGCATCAATAGCTTCGATCACATCCTGTTTTCTTACGTTGCAAAACAAAGCTAACTTTTCTTTTATTTCATCGGTTATAGGTCTTTCTGTTCTGCAAGCCAGTATATCCGGTTGGATACCGACATGAAGCAATTCTTTTACAGAGTGCTGAGTGGGCTTTGTTTTAAGTTCCTGAGATGTTTTGAGATATGGTATCAACGTAAGATGAATAGTCAAAACATCATTTTTAGGAAGGTCTCTTTTTAGCTGACGCAATGCTTCCAGATATGGCAATGACTCTATATCTCCGACAGTACCACCCAATTCGGTAATGATAATATCATAGTCTCCTTTATATTCCAATAACCTGAATCTTCTTTTGATTTCATTGGTGATATGCGGTACAATTTGAACTGTTTTTCCAAGATAATCCCCTCTTCTTTCTTTTGAAATAACCGTTTGATATATTCGTCCGGTCGTTACATTGTTTGCCTGTGAAGTGGGAATGTTCAAAAAACGTTCATAATGTCCGAGATCAAGATCTGTTTCTGCTCCGTCATCCGTTACATAACATTCACCGTGTTCATAAGGATTGAGAGTACCCGGATCTACATTGATATATGGGTCAAACTTTTGGATTGTAACTTTCAATCCGCGCTCAAGAAGAAGCTTTCCCAGTGAAGCTGCAATGATTCCTTTACCAAGAGAAGATGTTACACCACCCGTAACAAATATATATTTTGCCATGTTAATCTATTTAAAGGTTGAGTACCTGTTGTTACGGAATACAAAGGTAGTAAAAAAGATTTGATAGCAGGTAGTGTATATATGAAAAGTTAGTATCAATAAATCGTTATGAAAAATGCGGGTTAACTATGCTTTTCGATTATTTTTTTGATTTCTTTTATACTTAATCCTGTAATATTGGAAAGCATATTAATAGAAATACCATTTTGTTTACCTTTAATTATTACATCAATGGTCTTTTTTTCAATACCTTTTTCAATACCTTTTTTCTCATATTTTTCCACTCATTGCCTCCCATCGAAAAAAATTCTACGGGGTAAATCTAACTCCTATACCTCAATAAACTCGATAACCGAAAGAAAAACCTACCCCCAAGGCGAAATAGGAATGCACCTCTTTGTTCATTTTTAACCAATAATTGAATATGAATTTGTACTTTTGATTAATTATTGCTAAATCAATGGTCAAAAAGAAAAGAACAAATATCATAAATATAATATTAAAACTGGTTTTGGTTTTGCTTTTTGTCTATGTGATATACAAACAAACCTTTATTGACAATGATGCAGGATTGATGTGGAAGGAAGTAAAATCCAATCTTTATAACAGCAATATTTTTTTATTAGCATTAACATTTTTGTTAATGTTCTTAAATTGGAGTTTGGAG
>Ga0256832_1001420_pt1 | contig 16185 bp, 11 predicted proteins | sample 134614metaG_FD_190534 | JGI IMG/M metagenome (GOLD analysis project Ga0256832, IMG submission 190534) | Hydrothermal vent microbial communities from Lau Basin, Pacific Ocean - 134-614 | ecosystem: Environmental > Aquatic > Marine > Hydrothermal vents | place: Pacific Ocean: Lau Basin | collected...
ACGCCGGGTGAACCCGGCTTCCTGCGGCGCGCGACATGCGCCGTAGCCCCATTCATGGGGCGTCGTTTTTAGCCCGCAGGTTCACCTGCGGGCGGCAGCGCGGCCAGAGAATCGCCTTTCATGGATGTTCCAATGCAAACCAAAAGCCTTGGTTTCAATTTGCTTTCGGTTTAAATCCGCTCGATCTTGGCGCTGCCCGGATAGCCGCGCGCCCCGGCCACCCGGCGCAGGGCTTCGGCCACGTGGGGCGGGCACATGGCGCTGATGTCGCCGCCCAGCAGAGCCACTTCCTTGAGGATGCTGGCCGAGAGGAAGGTGTGCTCCTGACTGGTCATCAGCGCCGCGAATTCCACGTCGGGCGCGAGCTGTTTGTTGGTGAGCGCGATCTGGAACTCGTATTCGAAATCGGTGATGGCCCGCAAGCCCCGCACCATCACCTTCGCCCCCACCTCTCGGGCGAAATCCACCGTCAGGCCCTGGTAGGACGTCACCCGGACGTTGGGCAAATCCCGCACCGCCTCGGCGAAAAGGGCCACGCGCTCCTCGGTGCTGAAGAGTAAGTTCTTGCTCGGGCGGTCGTAAACAGCCACGATGACCTCGTCCCACAGTTGCGAGGCCCGCTCGGCGATGTCGATGTGGCCGTAGTGCACGGGGTCGAAGGTTCCGGGATAGATGGCGATGATGTGCATGGCGATGTCTCCGTGGTGTGGTGGGATGATGTGTGGGAGGACGGGCGTCGGAACGCGCTACGAAACGTGGGCGTTCCTCTCGCCCGCGTCCTCGGCGGTCATGCCTTTGGCGTAAAAGGCTTCGGGATTCTGAAAGAATCGACTGCGATAGAGCTTCACGCTGAGACGGTCGATGAGACGCTGGTTCTGGAACGCGTCCCAGGAATAGACGACGCAGGTGTCCGCGAATTTGTCGTGGAAGCCCTGTCGACGGTTGTCGATGGTGATCCAGAAAAATCCCAGGCCAAAAGCGGCGAAGGAGAGCAGATAGCCGAGATAGCGGCGAGTGGCGCGCTTGAGCGTCAGGCGCTCCCCATTCATGCGATAGATGCGCAGGCCCAGCAGATATTTGCCCGGCGTCTGTGCGGCCAGGGTCCAGAAAATGATGTTGTAAAGGGGCGCGAAACTGAGTGCGAAAAGCGCCAGAGAGATCTGCACGACGACGCAGACGACGCCCCCAAAGGTGGGGCTGTAGGTGCAGGTCTGGATGGGGAGACCGACGACATTGAACAGATAGGTGGACACCGCCATGATGATGGCGATGATGGACCAGATGATGCCGCGGTCGATGAGAAAGGCGGTGGTGCGGCTGACAAAGCCGGCATATTGCCCGCGCAATTCAAAGGCGTCATTCTCATTCGGGCTGTTCATGTTTCCTCTCCACATTACGGCGGCGGATGACTTCTTTCGTGGACAGGCGGGCCTGCTCCAGCACCTCGGGCGGAGGCAGGGGCAGCTCCTGGCGCGCGGGGCGCCGCAGCAGGGAGCGCACGAACATTTCCACCACCGAATCGGCCGTAACCGTACGCGAACGCAACTCGTCCGTGACCTCTCCCGCCAGACTCAAGCTCTGGCCCTGGATAATCGCCTGCAGCGCCTCCGGATTCTCCTCCTTCAGGTATTCCAGATAGCGATCGCCGATGGTCTGCACCAGGGCCTCCATCTCCTCGGGATGCTCTTCCACATAAGCCAGATATTTGCTCACCTGGTCTCGCACCAGCGCCTGAATGCCATCCACATGCTCACTGGCGGCCATGGCCGTGTCGCTGGCGATCTCGGGCAGCAGATCCCTGGCCATCGCCTTGCTGTATGGCTCCTCCTTCCGGCCTTTTTCGATGAATTCGTCCACCATCGCGGCCAACCGATCCTGATACCCTTCCCACAACCCCCGCGCGGGTTTGAACAGGGGCAGGCGCATGAAGGGGCTGATCAAACTCCCGGCCAGGCCCACCGCCCGATCTGCGGTCTCGGCCAGGGCGATGAGGGGGTGACTGATGAGCTCCGGGCCCAGGAAGACAGCCCCGACAATAAGATGCCGCAATAACACCAGGTCCGACTCCTCCGCATCGGAAGCAGCGGCGCCATCGGGCGGCGGATTCTCCTGCTCCCACGCCCGGGTGCGCTTCAGAAGCTCCTCGCTGCCGAACAGCAGGCTCCCCACCAGCAGCCGCATCACAGATTCGTAGGTTTCGTTGGCTTCGCTGTCCTTTTGGGGCACAATGTTGTATTCGGCGTCGATATACTTGGGCTGTTTGGGCATGATTGATCGCTTTGAAAATAAGATCAGGGAACGCAGATGACGCAGATTGAAACGGATAAACGCAGATGAAAAAGAAAAATCCCTGAAAATCATCTGCGGAAATCCGCGATGCGAAGCATCAGGCGTTCATCTGCGTTCTATCGTATCGACGCTGGTCAGCACGTGGATGGCCCGGCGGATGGCTTCCGCCTCCGCGTCGCTGATGGCTTCGTCCCGAAAGCGATAGTCGTGCTTGCGGATGAACTCGTCGAGGTGATCGATGAGGGCCTGCCACAGACGCTGGTGGAGGGCTTTGAGCTGGGAGGCCGCGGCCTTGTTGGGGCTGAGTTGAATGGCCTGATGCAGGTGATTGTAGCACAATCCCCCCGCGTTTTCTAACGCCTCCGCCCAGGCTCCATTCCAATCCGCCACCAGCTCCTCCACGGCCCGCTGCTCGGCCTCCCGCTCATGGCGGCAGACGGGGCAGCCGTCATGGTTCGAGGCGGGCGCGGCGCTGGCCCGTCTGCCTCGCAGCAGGGAGCGGCGGGCGGGCGTTTGGGTCTGGATGCGGCGCAGGGCCTCCTTGAGCATGGCCTGTTCCAGGATGGCCGCGCCCAGCCGCGCGCCCGGAAAACGCAGCATCTCCCGGCTGTGGTAGGCGCAAAAGCCCAGGCTCTGCACAAGCTGCTGGCGCAGGCCGAAGTCGTTGACGCTCTCGTAGAGCAGCCCTTCCAGAAAGGCGCGCCCCGCCTGCCGGCCATAGCGGCAAATGGGGCAGCCGGGCGTCTGGGCCATGATGCGGGCCAGGTCTTCGAGGGTGGCGGTGGGTTGGGGCATGGGGATGGGAATTTGGAAGAGTGGATAAAGTTGAGGGCGTTTGGCGCAGGTTGGCGCATCAGCCGAGGGCGTGAACCGTAATGCGTGATGCGTAAAGTCCTCATGATTCACGTCGCGCGCTTCTTGCTCATGACAGAAACGGAAAAAGGAGCTTTCTGAACAATTTCCTTTGCGAATCCTTTTTCCTTTGGCGTCTTGGCGACTTTGCGTGAGAGAGCTATCCGCTCACGAGCCGTTCCGCCAGGGCGGTGTGGCGTTCGGCCACTTTGTCGTTGCGCACGGCGATGCCGATGGCCCGCTTCGTCCCCACCAGCACCACCAGCTCCCGCGCCCGGGTCACGCCCGTGTAGAGCAGGTTGCGCTGGAGCATGACATAATGGGTGGTGTGCACGGGCATGACCACGGCCCGGAACTCGGAGCCCTGGCTTTTGTGCACGGAGATGGCCCAGGCGTGGGTCAGCTCATCCAGACTGGCCCAGTCGTAGGTCGCGGCCCGACCGTCGAAATCCACGGTCAGGGTCTGCATCTCCAGGTCGATGGCCGTGACCACGCCGATGTCGCCGTTGAACACGTCCAGGTCGTAGTTGTTGCGGACCTGCATCACCCGGTCGCCCACGCGGAAGACGCGGCCGCCCTGAGCCCGCTGGGGCTTGCGGGGATGGGCGGGATTGAGGATCTCTTGCAGGCGCTGATTCAGCGCGGCCACGCCCAACGGGCCGCGGTGCATGGGCGTCAGCACCTGGATCTCGTCGCTGGGGATGCGGAAGCGGTTGGGGATGCGGCGGGCCACCAGGTCCACCACCATGTCTGCGGCCCGGTCCACGTCCTCGATGGGGAAGAGGAAGAAGTCGGTGGCGTCTTTGGGGAAGAGGGGCATTTGGCCCTTGTTGATGCGATGGGCGTTGGTGATGATGTAGCTGCCCGCGGCCTGGCGGAAGATGGTCTCCAGCCGCACCACGGCCACCTCGCCCGAATCGATGATATCCCGCAACACATTCCCCGCGCCCACCGAGGGGAGTTGATCGATATCCCCCACCAGCAGCAGATGCGCGCCCGGCGGCACGGCCTTGAGCAGATGGTTGGTGAGCACCACGTCCAGCATGGAGGCCTCATCCACGATGAGCATGTCCACATCCAGCGGATTCTCCGCGTTGCGCTTGAAGCTGAACCCCTCGCCCGGCGACACCTCCAGCAGGCGGTGGATGGTCTTGGCCTCCGCGCCCGTGACCTCGCTCATGCGCTTGGCCGCGCGGCCCGTGGGCGCGGCCAGGGCGAAACGGGCGCCCGCGGCCCGCAGCAGGCGGATGACAGCCCGCAGGGTGGTGGTCTTGCCCGTGCCCGGGCCGCCCGTCAGCACCGTCACCGGCTGGGTGAGCGCGGTCTGCACGGCCCGGCGCTGGGCCGGGGCCAGGTCCACGCCCAACTGCTGGCGGAGATAGCGAAACGCCTGGTCCCAATCGAAGGTCTGGAACGCGGGCAGTCGCGTGGTTCCCGTGGCCAGACGGGCGTCATTGAGGCGGCGCAGGCCCGCGGCCACGCCCACCTCGCTGTAATACATGGGGGTGAGATAGACGGCCTGGGATTCCTTCAACTGGCCCGATTGCGGCTTCACTTCATAGGTCAACGACTCCACCTTGACCTGATCCTCGCTCCGCAGGCGGTCAATGGCCTCCTCCACCAGCTCGGGCGGGACCTCCAGCAACTCAGCCGCCCTGGTCACCAACTCCTCGCGCGGAGTGAAGACGTTGCCCTCGTCCGTTTCCTGGCTGAGGACATACTGCACCCCCGCGGCCACCCGCTCCGGGCTGTCGTGGGGAATGCCCAGGGCGCGGGCGATTTTGTCTGCGGTCTTGAAGCCGATGCCGTAGATATCCCGCTGAAGCTGATAGGGATTGGTTTGCAGCACGCCGATGGCCGCGTCGCCATATCGCTTGTAGATCTTCACGGCCAGGCCCGTGCTCACCCCGTGGCTTTGCAGAAAGATCATCACCTCCTTGATCTGCCGCTGCTCCTCCCACGCCTTCTTGATCATTTCCACGCGCTTTTTGCCCACCCCCAGCACCTCCTTCAACCGCTCGGGCTCCTCGTCGATGATGCGCAGCGCGTCCGCGCCGAAATGCCGCACGATACGCTTTGCGGTCACGGGCCCGACGCCCTTGATCAGCCCCGAGCCCAGGTACTTTTCCACGCCCGCGGCCGTGGCTGGCAGCACCGTGCGATAATCCTGCACCTTGAACTGCCGCCCGAACTTGGGGTGATTCGTCCATTCGCCCCGCATCTCCATGGACGCGCCCACATGCACCCCGGCCATATTGCCCACCACGGTCACCAGGCCGCGGCGAGTGGCCACCTTGGCCACGGTGTAGCCATTTTCGGGATTGTGAAAGGTGAGGCGCTCGATGACGCCCTGGAGGGTGTCCACAGGCGGTATTCAGTGTTCAGCAATCCGTTTCTCTGAATCCTCGTAAACTACTAAGGTCGCGTCACCACTTTTTGCCACGAAGACACGAAGAGGACGAAGGAGCGAAGCCTTTTCCCTTATTTTTTCTTCGTGTCTTCGTAAAACTTCGGGCCTTCGTAGCTTCTTGCGGCCTAAAGTCGAGGACGTTAACAGTTACGAATCCTCTGTGTCGCCTACGCCTCCTGCGGCGTCAGCAGCAACAGCCGGTAGCCGTCGGGGTCCTGATATTCGATGTAACGGGCCCAGCCTTCGTCCTGGGGCGATGCCACCTTCAGACCCGCCTCCAACATGCGCTGATAGAGCAGATCGATGTCGGGCACGGCGATGGCCAGGTACATGCTGCCGGGCGAGGGGCGGCCCGAAGCCAGATACAATCGGGTCGCGTCTAAATCCACGACGATGAAGGCGTCGGTCTCTTCGATGATGGGAAAGCCCAGCGATCCCCCGTAAAAATCTGCGGCCCGGTTGAGGTCGGTCACTTCCAGCCAGACGAACTGGAGGGTGGGTTGGATGGTTTTTGTGGTCATGAAATCTTTGTTTTCTTGCTTTTTCGGGAAAAGTTATGGCATAATCCATTCGGTTAGCACTCGTGCTTGCGTTGTGCTAAATATGCCTGCATGAGGAACTGCGGTTGTCAGCCATTCTAAGCCATTTTGGTGATGAAAACAAAACCCGGTTTTTCTGTAACGATTTCACTGTCTTTTTGCATCTAACAGGAGAATGACCAGCGACCTTGCGCCGCTGGTTTCTTGCGTAAGAACCGGATTTCGACATTTTCTTTCGCCAAATCTTATATTTTTCTAAGACAACCGTGTAACAATAACTGCTGAGGTTATGATGAACACCCAAACCATTGTCAAAGAGAAGAAACCGGAAAAGAAAAAGAAGCAGCCTAAAGTGCTGATTTTCACCACGCCCACATGCAGTTGGTGCAAGCGGGCCATGAAATACTTCCGCGAACACCACATCAAATTCAAGCAAATCGACGTCTCCCGGGACCCGGTGGCCGCTCGCGATATGCAAAAGATGAGTGGTCAGATGGGTGTGCCTGTGATCAAGATCGGCAAAGAAGTCATTGTTGGCTTCGATAAACCCAAGATCGATAAACTGCTTGGCATTGGCAAGTAAAACAGGAGTAGGAATAGGACTAGGATTCGAATATCCCCCTAGTCCCAACCCTATTCCTGAAACCTGCCTTTTCTTCTACGGCTACCAACCAACCTACACATACCCCATCCAATACACAACGGAGTGACTATCATGAAGATCGAACCCCTTGGCGAACGCGTATTGATCAAAGTTCTGCAGCAAGCCTCTCAGACCGAAAGCGGCATTTATCTGCCCGAGACCGCCAAAGAAAAGCCCCAGGAGGGCGAAGTCGTCGCCCTCGGACCGGAGGTGGATGAGGATGACACGCCTCTGGCGGTCGGCGATGTCGTTATGTATCCCAAATACACCGGCACCGAGATCAAGATCGACGGTGAGGACTATCTCATCATGGACGCCAGCGACATTCTGGCGAAGATCCATCGGGACTGACCTCCCCGTTTCATGCCAAACGACCCGAAGCGCCCGCGTTTTTCTGAACGTGGGCGCTTTTTTATGGTATAATTCGTAACTGCTAACGTACTCGACTTTAGCCCCCAGGAAGCCACGAAGTCTCGAAGTTTTTCGAAGACACGAAGGGAAAAATAAAGAAAAAACTTCGTGCCTTCGTTCTCTTCGTGCCTTCGTGGCAAAAAGTGGCGGCGCGACCTTAGTAGTTACTATAATTCACAAAAATCACTGAGAAATCGACCGATTCCGTATTCCGCGCGCCATGCCATCCAGCCAGACTTCCATCACCTTCGAGCAGTTTCAGCAGCTTGTAGCTGAGGCTGTCGAGGCGTTGCCCGCTGAGATCAGGCGGATGATGGAGAATGTGGCGGTGACGGTGGCGCTGTATCCCACTGAGGAGCAGAAGCGTTCGGTGGGACTCGGGCCTGGTCAGTCGCTGTATGGCCTGTATCAGGGCGTGCCCCTCACGCAACGCACCTCCTACTACGGCATGGTGCCGCCCGACCGCATCACTATTTTCATGTATCCCATGGTCTATCACCACCCCACGCCCGAAGGCGTCCGCCGCCAGGTGCAGAAAACGGTTCTGCACGAGATCGGTCATCACTTTGGCATGGGGGAGAAGCGGTTGCGCGACCTGGGATATTGAACGCTAAACTGAAAGCAAATTGAAACCAAGGCTTTTGGTTTGCATTGGATCATCCATGAAAGGCGATTCTCTGGCCGCGCCGCCCACAGGTGAACCTGCGGGCTAAAAACGACGCCCCATAAATGGGGCTATGGCGCATGTCGCGCGCCGCAGGAAGCCGGGTTCACCCGGCGTCGTTTCGTAGCCCGGAGCTTCAGCTCCGGGTGGCCGAGGCCGAAAACACCTGATTTCAAAATGCGTTTAGTTTAATGTCCAAAGATCCATCATTAAAGATTGGCGAACAGGGTATGACAACAAGCGCTTTAATCTTCAATCTTTAATCATTGCTTTCCTGCCTGGCCTTTCATAAGGTCTAAGGCCTGAAGAAAAGCACGGCAAAACCAACTCTTAATCATTACAAGGAAGTGTACTATGTCTGGACAAATTGTCACCATCGACGGCAATGAAGCCGCAGCGTATGTGGCGCATAAGACCAATGAAGTCATTGCCATTTATCCGATTACCCCTTCCTCGCCCATGGGTGAATGGGCGGATCAGTGGAGCGCTGAGCACAAAGCCAACATTTGGGGAACCATCCCGGTGGTGGTGGAGATGCAATCGGAAGGCGGGGCCGCCGGCGCGGTGCATGGGGCCTTGCAGACCGGCTCGCTGACCACGACCTTCACGGCCAGCCAGGGGCTGCTGCTGATGATTCCCAATATGTACAAGATCGCGGGCGAGCTCACCAGCACCGTCTTCCATATCGCCGCCCGATCTGTGGCCGCGCAGGCCCTTTCCATCTTCGGCGACCATAGCGACGTGATGGCCACCCGCTCCACCGGCTTCGCCATGCTCTTCGCCAACTCGGTGCAGGAGGTGATGGACTTCGCACTCATCGCCCAGGCGTCCACTCTGAAGGCGCGCGTGCCCTTCCTCCATGTCATGGACGGCTTCCGCACCTCTCACGAGATCAACAAGGTGGAGAAGCTGAGCGATGACGTCATGCGGGCCATGATCGACCCCGAACTGATTCGGGCGCATCGGGCCCGGGCGCTGAACCCTGAAAAGCCCTTCATCCGCGGCACCGCCCAGAATCCCGACGTCTTCTTCCAGGCCCGGGAGACCGTGAACCCTTACTACCTGAAGGCTCCGGACATCGTCCAGGAGACTATGGACGAGTTCGCCAAGCTCACGGGCCGCGAATACAAGCTCTTCCAATATGTGGGCGCGCCCGACGCGGAACGCGTCATCCTCATGATGGGATCGGGCGCGGAGGCGGCCGAGGAAGCCGTGAACTACCTGGTCGCTCAGGGCGAAAAGGTCGGCCTGATCAAAGTGCGGCTCTATCGCCCCTTCTCCACCAGGCATCTGATGCAGGCCCTGCCCGCCACCGTGAAGAAGGTGGCCACCCTGGACCGGACCAAGGAACCGGGCGGCGCGGGCGAGCCCCTCTATTTGGACGTGGGCAACGCCATCAGCGAGGCCATGCGCGAGGGCATCGCGCCCTTCAAGCACGCACCCCTGGTCGTGGGCGGCCGCTACGGCCTCTCCTCCAAGGAATTCACGCCCGCCATGGTCAAGGGCGTCTTCGACGAGCTGAAGAAGGATCATCCCAAGAACCATTTCACTGTCGGCATCTACGACGACGTCACCCACACCAGCATCGACTACGATCCCGAATTCGATATCGAGCCCGACGACACCTTCCGCGGCATGTTCTGGGGTCTGGGCTCTGACGGCACGGTGGGCGCGAACAAGAACTCCATCAAGATCATCGGCGAAGAGACCGACTTCTACGCCCAGGGCTACTTCGTGTATGACTCCCGCAAGGCGGGCGCGAAGACCATCTCCCACCTGCGTTTCGGGCCGCATCCCATCCACAGCACCTACCTCATCCGCCACGCCAATTTCGTGGCCGTACACCAGTTCGAGTTCCTTTTCCACTACAAGGTGCTGGACAACGCCATGGAGGGTGCGACCTTCCTGTTGAACGCGCCTTATCCTCCCGAGGAAGTGTGGGATCACCTGCCGCGCGAGGTGCAAGAGGCCATCATCGACAAGAAGCTCAAATTCTACGCCATCGACGCGTACGACGTGGCCAAGAAGACGGGCATGGGCCGCCGCATCAACACGATCATGCAGACCTGCTTCTTCGCCATCAGCGGCATCCTGCCCCGGGACGAGGCCATCGCCAAGATCAAGGAAGCCATCGTCAAGACGTATGGCAAGAAAGGCGAGGAGATCGTCCAGAAGAACTTCGAGGCCGTGGACAGCACCCTGGCCAACCTCTACGAAATCCCTGTGCCCGACAAGGCCACCAGCGAGATTCGCATGAAGCCGCCCGTGCCCGATGAAGCGCCCGACTTCGTGAAGAACGTGCTGGGCAAGATGATCATGGGCGAGGGTGATGAGCTGCCCGTGAGCGCACTGCCCGCGGACGGCACCTATCCCAGCGGCACCACCCGCTGGGAGAAGCGCAACTTGGCTCTGGAAGTGCCCGTGTGGGAGCCCGACCTCTGCATCCAATGCGGTAAATGCGTCATGGTCTGCCCTCACGCCACTATCCGGGCCAAAGTCTTCGATCCCGCCCTCCTGGAAAATGCGCCCGAAGGCTTCCAGGCCGTAGACGCCCGCTGGAAAGAATTCAAAGGCTGGAAATACACCCTGCAGGTGGCCGTCGAAGACTGCACCGGCTGCACCCTCTGTGTCGAATCCTGCCCCGTCACCGACAAAAACGACCCCAACCGCAAGGCCATTAACATGCAGCCCCAGCTGCCTCTGCGCGAAAAAGGCCGCCGCGACTGGGACTTCTTCCTCACTATCCCCGAACCCCCTCGCTACGGCCTGATTAAATACAACAACGTTAAAAACATCCAGCTTCTGGACCCCCTCTTCGAATTCTCCAGCGCCTGCCCCGGCTGCGGTGAGACCCCCTACATCCGTCTCATGACCCAGCTTTTCGGCGACCGCGTCGTCGTGGCCAACGCCACCGGCTGCTCCAGCATCTACGGCGGCAACCTGCCCACCACCCCCTGGGCGATGAACAAGGAAGGCCGCGGCCCGGCCTGGAGCAACTCCCTGTTCGAGGACAACGCGGAGTTTGGTTTGGGCATGGCCCTGACTCGGGACAAGCAGACTGAATACGCTCGCGAGTTGGTGGAGCGCCTGCGCGACATCATTGGCGGGGATCTGGCCGACCGCCTTCTCAATACCGACCAGAGCTCCGAAGAAGGCATCGCCCGCCAGCGCGAAAACGTGGCCGAACTCAAAGCCAAACTCCAGGGCATCGACACCCTGGACGCCAAAGACCTCCTCAGCCTGGCCGACATGCTCGTCCGCCGCGGCGTCTGGATCATCGGCGGCGACGGCTGGGCCTACGACATCGGCTACGGCGGCCTCGACCACGTCCTCGCCTCCGGCCGCGACGTCAACGTCCTGGTCATGGACACTGAAGTCTACTCCAACACCGGCGGCCAGGCCTCCAAAGCCACCCCCATGGCCGCGGCCGCCAAGTTCGCCATCGCCGGTAAGCCCCTGCCCAAGAAAGACCTGGGCATGATGGCCATCAGCTACGGCTATGTCTACGTCGCCCAGGTCGCGTTCGGCGCCAAAGACAGTCAGACCGTCAAAGCCTTCCTGGAAGCCGAATCCTACCCCGGCCCCAGCCTCATTGTCGCCTACAGCCACTGCATCGCCCATGGCTACGGCCTGGAAGAAGCCCTGGACCACCAGCAACTCGCCGTAGAAACCGGCTTCTGGCCCCTCTTCCGTTACGACCCGCGACGCCGAGAACAGGGCAAACCACCGCTCATCCTTGATTCCAAACCTCCCAGGAAGCCCTTCTCCGACTACGCCATGCGCGAGGCCCGCTTCCGCATGTTGTTCAAGACGAATCCCGACCACGCGGAAGAGCTTCTGGACGCCGCCCAGAAGGACATTGAAGAGCGCTGGGAGAAACTCAAGGCCCTGGCCCAGGTGGCGCACCTGTAAACCTCATCTCGTTGGCTCTGAGACCTCCGAAGTCTGGCCAGACTTCGGAGGTCTTTTTTGTGGCGCGCTTGTCTGCTTTGTGTGCATCGTGGCGTCCTGTGGCGCTTGTTGGCCTTGGTTCGTCTGGAGTGAATTTGGGTGCGTCCTAAATGAGTTGGCGTTAGCCGGACGCACTGGCCGAGTGAACTCGGGCTCTTTAGGCGCTTCGCGCCGATGGTCGACCTTCGTCGACCGGAAAACCGGACGGCGGAGGCCGTCCACCGGCCGTAGGCCAGAAGAGTCCGACTTCAGTCGGCGAGTACTGCGGTGAGACTCCTCAACCGAAAAAGGACACACCCAATGAATTTTGTTGGGAATGAGTGAGAGCTGGCCTCACGCAAGACCTCGAAAGTCTGGCAGACCTTCGAGGTCTCCACCATCACACCCCGCGCGTTTTTAATCCTCCCTTCAGGGAACGACTACAAACAATCCGACGTATCTGGTATAATAGGATTGTCAGAATTCCACCCCCTACGGATCTGACTCGTTCCCATCAAGAGGACATTTCATTATGGCAGAAAAATTCGATCGATTCACGAAACGTGCACGCAGAGTGTTGCAGATAGCCCAGGAAGAGGCGCAGCGACTCAATCACAATTACATCGGGACAGAGCACCTGCTGCTCGGTCTCGTCAAGGAACAGAACGGCATCGCGTCCAAGGTGCTGGCCGAGCTGGGCGCGACCCCCGATAAAGTTATCTATGCGGTGGAGCGCACCGTGGGCCGGGGCGACCGTCCCTCCTTCGGGCGGCCCGTGCTGGCTCCCCGCACCAAGCGGGTCATCGAGCTGGCCGTGGATGAGGCCCGGCTCATGGGCCATCATTACATCGGCACCGAACACCTGCTGCTGGGGTTGGTGCGCGAGGGCGACGGCATCGCCGTGAATGTGCTCCGCAGCCTGGGCCTCAGCCTGGAGCAGATCCGGGCGCAGACCGCCCGCACCATCCTGCAAAAGCAGGAGCAGACCACGTCCTCATCCCGCAAGAAGAAGGGCAAAGAGGGCGAGACGCCCCTGGTGGATCAGTTGGGCGTGGACCTGACCGCCCGCGCGGCCGAGGGCAAACTGGACCCGGTCATCGGTCGCGAAAATGAGATCGAGCGGGTCATCCAGATCATGTCCCGCCGCACCAAGAACAACCCGGCCCTCATCGGCGAGCCGGGCGTGGGCAAGACGGCCATCGTCGAGGGCCTGGCCCAGCGCATTGTCATGGGCGACGTGCCCGAACCCCTGCTCAACAAGCGCCTGCTCATGCTGGACGTGGGCAGCCTGGTGGCTGGAACCATGTATCGGGGTCAGTTCGAAGAGCGGTTGAAGAAAGTCATCGAGGAGATCACCCAATCGAAAGCCATTCTCTTCATCGACGAGCTGCACATGCTGGTGGGCGCGGGCGCCGCAGGCAGCAGCGTGGACGCTGCCAACATCCTCAAGCCCGCACTCAGCCGGGGCGAGATCCAGGTCATTGGCGCCACCACCCTGGACGAATACCGCAAGTATATCGAGAGCGACGCCGCGCTGGAACGCCGCTTCCAGCCGGTGTTCGTCGAGGAGCCGGACGCGGAGGAGACCATCGAGATCCTGCGGGGCATCCGCTACAAATATGAAGAGCATCACGACCTGCGCATCAGCGATGAGGCCCTGGAGGCCGCGGCCTACTATGCGGCCCGCTACGTCCCCGACCGCTACATGCCCGACAAGGCCATCGACCTGGTGGACGAGGCCGCCAGCCGCGTGCGCATGTACAAGACCCCCTTCGCCATCTCCCTGCGAGAGACCTTCCGCGACCTGAAGAATTTGCAGCGGGAGAAGGAAGAAGCCCTGGCCCAGCAACGCTATGAGGACGCCATCGACCTGCGCTATCGCGAGGTCGAGCTTCAGAACCAGTTGGAGAAGATGCGGGCGGATTGGGAGACCGCGGATCGGCCCACGGTCACGCCCGAGGACATCGCCGAGGTCGTTTCCATGTGGACGGGCATCCCGGTGATGCGCATCGCGGGCGAGGAGAAAGAGCGCCTGCTGAGGATGGAGGACTACCTGAAGGAGCGGGTCATCGGCCAGCCCGAGCCCATCGAGGCCATGACCAAGGCGGTGCGCCGGGCCCGCGCGGGCCTGAAAGACCCCAAGCGCCCCATCGGCGTCTTCATCTTCCTGGGCCCCACCGGCGTGGGCAAGACCTACCTGGCCAAGAACCTGGCCGAATTCCTCTTCGGCTCGCAAGAGGCGCTGATCAAGATCGACATGTCCGAGTTCATGGAGCGGCACAACGTCAGCCGTCTTGTGGGCGCGCCTCCCGGCTATGTGGGTTACGAGGAGGGCGGCCAGCTCACCGAGGCCGTGCGCCGTCGCCCCTACTCGGTCATCCTGCTGGACGAGATCGAAAAAGCCCATCCCGAAGTCTTCAATATCCTCCTCCAGGTCATGGAGGACGGGCATCTCACCGACGCCAAGGGCCGCCGGGTGGACTTCCGCAACACCATCATCATCATGACCTCCAACGTGGGCGCGTCCATCATCCGTCATGGCGGCGGCCTGGGCTTCAAGGTCACCGACGAGGCGGAGCAGCAGAAAAGCGCCTACGAGGACATGAAGAAGCGGGTCATGGATGCGTTGCGTCGCACCTTCCGGCCCGAATTCATCAACCGCCTGGACGGCATCATGGTGTTCCATCCTCTGGAGATGGACAGCATCAAAGCCATCGTGGACCTGGAAATGAAGCGGGTGCTGGATCAACTGGGTGAACACGACATCACCCTGGAGATAGAGGATTCCGCCCGCGAGTTCCTGGCCAAAGTGGGTTACGATCCCCAGTTCGGGGCCCGTCCCCTGCGTCGGGCCATCCAGGAGCATGTGGACGACGCGCTCAGCGAGGGGCTGCTGTCTGATCGCTTCCAGCCGGGCGACCGCATCCGGGTGTTCCACGAGGAAGGGAAAGACGAACTCAGCTTCGAGGTGGTGGAACGCCGCCTGGAGATGGAGGAAGAGGAGGGCCCCTCTCTGGAGGCCATGCTGGGCTGATTGGTAAACCGGGAACCCAGTAGACTAGTAGAGCGGGTGGGTCAGCGGATCGGCCCGGTCTCCTGGTTTACTGGGTTACGGGGCCACGCGCTCCGCCATTTTTATTCGTATCAGCAAGCTTGCACTCGTATCGCCTGTTCCGAGAATAGGATATGGGACGCAGATAACGCAGATTGAAAAGGATGAACGCAGATGAAAAGAAAAAATCTGTGTTCTTGGTGGTTTTCGGGGGACGACCTTAGTAGTTACCGCAAATCTGTGAAAATCAGCTGCGTAAATCTGCGTTCCCATTTTCGTCCGTATCGGTGGTCTGTGGCCGCGATGTCTGAGAGGTTCTGGGATGGAGTGGACGAAAATATGGTCGATAAATGTTGATATGGGGTTGATGTATTCTGTTGGGTCGAAAGGTGCTTTTCTGTCGTGTGCGCTAGAGGGTTCAACGAAGGCAATATCCCTGATGACAAGTAACTGCTAAGGTGGCCTGGATCGGCATCGAAAATGCCTTGCCACGAAGGCTCGGCCCCCCTCCGGCTCCCCCCGAGCTACGCTCAGGGGGAGGGGACGAAGACAATGCAGGTTTGCAGGTCGCAAGTGGCAAGTCCTTCTGGCTGCGAGGTTTTTTCACCTGCTACTTGCTACCTGCCACCTGCCACTTTTACCCTTCGCGCCTTCGTGTCGTCGTGTCTGCGTGGTTTTCGACCTAAACTAAACGCATTTTGAAATCAGGTGTTTTCGGCCTCGGCCGCCCGGAGCTTCAGCTCCGGGCTACGAAACGACGCCGGGTGAACCCGGCTTCCCGCGGCGCGCGACATGCGCCATAGTCCCATTTATGGGGCGTCGTTTTTAGCCCGCAGGTTCACCTGTGGGCGGCGCGGCCAGAGAATCGCCTTTCATGGATGATCCAATGCAAACCAAAAGCCTTGGTTTCAATTTGCTTTCAGTTTAGCTACGTTAGTGGTTACGGTGACAAAGCAATTTGCCAAAAAATGTAACTGCTAAGGTAGTTGGCCCCAATCGCCCCTCTTTTGCCACCAAAACACGAAGGAAACGAAGGCGCAAAGTCATTCAAAAAAGATTTGTAACCATACACGTACCCTCTCATAGCAAGGCAAAAAACCACGAAGGACACTAAGGCACAAAGGGAAAAATAAAAAATTTTCTTCGTGTCTTTGTGACTTTGTGCCTTTGAGGTAAAAACGTCTTGCAGAAGGAGCTGTATAGTTACAAAGATTTTATCCGTGTTTCCTCGTATCCGTGTCGAGTGAACAGGGCTACGTTAGCAGTTACCAAAAAATTGTAACTACCAGGGTCGCGTTGTCGCTTTTTGCCACGAGGACTCGAAGAAAAGCGAAGGCGCGACATATTTTTCTTCGTGTCTTTTGGCGGCCTAAAACCAAGCACGTTAACGGTTAT
>Ga0256832_1001421_pt1 | contig 16184 bp, 15 predicted proteins | sample 134614metaG_FD_190534 | JGI IMG/M metagenome (GOLD analysis project Ga0256832, IMG submission 190534) | Hydrothermal vent microbial communities from Lau Basin, Pacific Ocean - 134-614 | ecosystem: Environmental > Aquatic > Marine > Hydrothermal vents | place: Pacific Ocean: Lau Basin | collected...
TAAGAGACAAAGTAGAAGGCATCAAAAAAACTAAGATGATAGACATTGCCTTTGTCGTCCATACCTGGAATGAGTACCATTCCTAGTATTGCGATTGAGTAAGTAACTATAATAACAAGAAGAGGTGTCCTTAACTTCTGTAAGATAATCCAAAGTGCATTATTATTCACTTGATTACCTTTTTGACTTTAATGTTTCACCTATATAGAGTATAACAGAGGTAACATTTGCCAACAATGCACCACCTGAAAGAGAGATAATAGCTGCAAAAGCTTCAACATCAACTATAGATAAATACTCTGTAACTGTCCAAACTGTTACAGCAGCTATTAGTTGTATATCTGCAACTAAACTTGTAGCCAAAAGTACAGCTCCTAACTGTGTCTTATCTCCAATCTTTAAAACAGTAGAGATAAGACTTACAACTAAAGCGACAAATAGTTCATAGACACTATGTAGTTCAGGGTTATCTATATCACCATAAAAAAAACCAAAATTAATGGTCATTGCTAAAATAAAGAAAAAACCAGAGATTACTTTATCTAAATTCATTATAATTGTCCTCGTTGAAATAAGTTTTAAATTATAGCATAATGTTAGCTCTTTTACTTAACCAACAAAACTATTGAGGAACATAGACCTTTTGACCTATATGCAACATAGAGCGACTACTCTTAATTTTACTATTGGCTCTAACTATTTTATAAACAGCCTTTTCATCTCCATAAAACTTTTTAGCAATCATCGCTAAGGTATTACCTTTTTCAACAATAATATATCTTCTTTTAGTCTTATTATCTTTTCTTGGTATGACCAACTTCTCACCTAAACGTAGAGCTGTCTTTGCACTCTTTATTCTTCTATTTGCTCTGACTATTCTTTTATACTCCCTCTCATTACCATAAAATCTTTTTGCCAATAAAACTAAAGTATCACCTTTTTTTACACGAATAATACGAGGTTTTATCTTCTCATAGTGAGCAATAAGTGTGGGCTTTCGTTTTTTAACTATTACCTTTTTTACTTTTTGCTTTTTAGCAGTTACCCTTTTATAAACTTTAGGTTTAGTAACAACACTTTTAACTTTTTCTTCCTTTACCTCTTGAATATTTGCAACTTTTAACTTTTTAATCTCATTCTCTTTTGTTGCAATCTCACTCTCTTGTAAGTTTATCTTTACAACTTTTTTACTTTTTGGCTCTTCTATCTTTCTCTCTTTTTTAACAACCTTCTCTTTTTCAACAACTGTTGGCATAGCAAGTTCTTCTATGTAATGCGTTGAGGGCTCTTCTTTAACTTTAGGTTCACTCTGCTTAGCAATGACAGAAGAGCTTTTTTTCTCTTTAGGAGTTGATTGTTCTACCTCTATAGGTTTAGATTTAGACTCTAAAAGAGTAGAACTCCTCTTTTCATCTTCAAGATTTTTATGTATAACTTCATTTTTAGACTCTTTTTTTACTGTAGATGTTGCTACTTTATCGTTTTGTAGTAACTCTCTATTTTGAACTAAATAAAAAGCCCCTCCTCCAACTAAAAGAGCAGTTAGAGATAAAAAGAGCAATTTTAACTTACTTCTATGAGGCTCTTCATCTTCATAGTAGCTATATTCCTCAAAGAAAGCATACTCATCATCAACGCTTGGTCCTTCTATCTTCTTTACAATAATATTCTCTTCTTGATTTGACATTGTAACTTCCCATTTTTATTATTGTATGTAAGTATAACATAAGTTAAAACTACTTAAGCACTAATTGGCTAAAATACACCCCTCAATATCAAAGGGTACAAAATAATGGAAAATAGAAGCAAAGATTTTTTAAGGCGAATTGTAGAAGAGGATTTAAAAACTGGTAAATACAAAGAGATTATCACACGTTTTCCACCTGAACCAAATGGTTTTCCACACATTGGACATGCAAAATCTATTAGTATTAACTTTGGAATAGCCAAGGATTACCAAGGGCGTTGTAACCTTAGAATGGACGACACAAACCCTACTACAGAAGATACCCAATATGTAGAGGCTCTAAAAGATGCTGTAGAGTGGCTTGGATTTAAGTGGGACAAAGAGGTGCGTTACACCTCTGACTACTTCTCTAAACTCTATGAGTATGCCGTTAAACTTATTAAGATGGGGAAAGCCTATGTAGATTCTCTACCCGAAGAGCAGATGAGAGAGTACCGAGGAACTGTTACCCAAGCAGGAAAGAGAAGTAAGTACGCCAACAGAAGTGTAGAAGAGAATTTAGAGCTTTTAGAGAAAATGAAAAATGGTGAGTTTAAAGAGGGGGAACATGTATTAAGAGCCAAAATAGACATGGCTTCACCCAATATGAAAATGCGTGACCCCCTACTTTATCGAATTAAACATGCCCACCACTTTAGAGCAGGAGATGAGTGGTCAATCTACCCTATGTATGACTTTGCTCACTGTCTTTCAGACTATATTGAAGGGGTTACCCACTCTATCTGTACTTTGGAGTTTGAAAATAATAGAGAGATTTATGATTGGGTGCTTGACACCCTAGAGCTAGAGCCTCCAAGACCCTATCAACATGAGTTTGCACGACTCAATATTAACTATACAGTTATGAGTAAACGAAAACTCCTAGAGCTTGTAGAAAAGAAGATAGTAAGTGGTTGGGACGACCCAAGGCTACCAACCATTGCAGGGCTTAGAAGAAGAGGCTATACTCCTGAGTCTATCTTAAACTTTTGTGAACAAATTGGAGTAGCCAAAGCCAACTCTGTTGTAGATGTAGCTCAACTAGAGTTTGCTATTCGAGATGATTTAAACCCAAAAGTTCCACGTGTTATGTGTGTGCTTGACCCACTAAAAGTTACCATTACAAACTATGAAGGGAGCGAAGAGCTAGATGCCTCTTACTACCCTCACGATGTAGCTAAAGAGGGTTCACGAAAAGTTCCATTTTCTAAAGAGATATATATTGAAAGAGATGACTTTATGGAGAACCCAACCAAGGGCTACTACCGTCTAACTCCTGAGCAACCTGTACGGCTAAAACATGCCTATATTATAAGATGTAAAGAGATTATAAAAGATAAACAAGGTAATGTAGTAGAGATAAAAGCTGAGTACTACCCTAACTCTAAAAGTGGCTCAGACACAAGTGGTATAAAGGTGCGAAGTGCCATTCAGTGGGTTGAGGCAAATGAGGCTAAAAAAATTGAAGTTAGACTCTATGATAGACTCTACAATAAAGAAGCCCCAGAGGGCATAGAAGATATTAACCCTAACTCACTTAAAGTGGTTAAAAATGCACTTATTGAACCTGCTGTTATAACTCAAAAGCCAGATGTTAGATTTCAGTTTGAGAGACATGGTTACTTTTTTGCTGACCCTGTTGAGTATAGCGATGATACTCCTATATTTAACAGAATTGTACCACTTAAAGACTCTTGGGCTAAAAAGAAAAAGGCAACTAAAAGCACACCAAAGCCTCAACCTAAAAAAGTACAAATTGATGGTGAAGTAGCCCCAATGACAAAAGAGCAAGAGGCTCTATTTGCAAAATATACCAAAGAGCTAAAACTCAATAGCGAAGTAGCAAATACTCTAGCAAGAGATGCTCAACTCTCCTCTTTTTATGAAGAGGCTCTAACTACATATAGCAGTCCTGTCAATATTGCTAACTTAGTGACAAATGAGGTAGCAAGAGAGCTAAAAAGTAAATCTGTAGATGAGTTAAAGTTTAAACCAAAAGATATAGCCAATCTTATTAAAATGGTAGATGATGAGACCATCTCAACTAAGATTGCAAAACAGGTCTTTGAAGAGATGAGTAAAAGTGGGCAAGAGCCACAGCAGATTGTTGAGAGTAGAGGACTTGTTCAGATAAGTGACCCTGCTGTTTTGTTACCTATTATCGACGAAGTAATGGCTAAAAACCCTAAGAATGTAGAGAAGTTTAGAGCAGGAAACAGTAAACTCTTTGGTTTCTTTGTGGGAGAGGTTTTAAAGGCAACTAAAGGGAAAGGAAACCCTAAGATGGTTAATGAGTTAATAAAAAAGAGATTATTTTAATTAACTTTAATAGAGATAATATCATTTAACAATAATCTCTAAAGCGTGAGTAGTACGTTTTTCAGGTGGTGGAAGCTCCATAAAATCAAAAGAGTAGATTGAACTTAAGTAGTGTTGAGGATTTTTAGGAGAGTAAAACTCTAACCCCTCAAACTCTATTTTTGATAGAGGAAATACCTCATCTATGTCAAACCATGCTGCTATATCTGGCATCTCCCCACCATAAATAATCTTTAAATCACTTTTATCCCACCCTTGATGTAAAAGATAGAGAGATTTTAGTAACGTCTCTCTTATTTGAGGAGCATCTTTTCCACTAGAGTTATGTAAGCTTACAGCAGAGACAGAGCGAATAGCTTGAAAGATACCTTCATAAAACTTCTTATAAAAATCTCTATTTGGAAGAGTTAACATAGGAAATATATCTACAAAAACTCCTTGATGATAGCCTACATCTCTACCCTTCTCATGAAACTCTACAATAGATGCTCTGTTTGAACGAAGTTTTATGTAGTCAAATTTAAAGTTTGGGTCACTCTCTTTGGTTTGGAAAAAAATATCTTCAGAGAGTTCAGAGGTTGCAATCTCTTTAAATCTATTGTAGTCCTCTACAGGCATAGAGAGGTCAATATCATCGTCCCAAGGAATAAACCCTTGATGACGAACAGCACCTAAAAGTGTACCTGAATCTAACCAATACTTTAAGTTGTGCTTTTTGCAAATAGCATCAAACTCTACTAGCATATCTAACATAATAAGTTGAGCTTTACGTAACTCTTTTTGCTCTACTGCCATCTATACTCTCTTCATACCATAGTAGTCATAGAGTGCATCAATTAACACATCGGTATAGGCTCTAGTCATATCTCCCATGTGTGAGACTCTAAAGATAATATCACGCTCGGCTCCACCATTTGGACAGACCATTACTTTGTAACGCTCCTCTAGGTCATTAACTATATCCATTGCACTCTTTCCATCAGTTGGAGTAAGTGTTGTCATAGCATTTGGCATATAGGAAGTGTACTCTTTTAGAGGTAAGCCTTTTATCTCTGCTCTAAAGTACTCTGCTATATCTTTAGCTCTTTTTATACTCTGCCCTACTCCACCTCTTCTTTTAATCTGATTGAGTCTAGCCTCTAGTTGCAACATAATTGTTACAGCAGGAGTATAAGGGGTTTGCCCTCTCTCACCATTTTTTAAGTAGTCTTTGAAGTTAAAGTAGAGACTATTAATATCTTGAACTTTTTCTAAAGCTCTTGGGGCTAAAATAACCATAGTAAGCCCTGGAGGAAGAGCTAGACCCTTTTGGCTACTAGCAATTACTACATCTATATTTTGCGACTGCATATCTAAAGGGTCAGTTACCAACATAGAGATAGCATCAACTATAAAGAGTAAATCTCTCTTTTTAGCATAAGCTCCCATAGCATCTAAATCGTAAAGGTGACCTACAGAGGTCTCATGAGCATTAACAATTAAAGAGGTGTACTCCCCTTTTGGAGCTAACTCTTCTATATTGTGTAGATTTGTATCTTTTACTTTAAAGTCTGTATGAGGCACACCATGAACATCACAAATAGTTACAAAGCGATTTCCAAAACCACCACCATTAACAACAAGAGCATTGTCATCTTTACTCAAGAGGTTCATAACAGTTGCCTCCATACCCGCTGTGCCTGAAGCTGTTAAAAATATAACTCTTGAACCCTCTGGAGCATTTACCATCTCTAGTAACCCCTTTTCACACGCATAGGTTACATCTGAAAACTTACAGTTTCTAAAGTATGGTGTCTGCTTTGAGCCTATCTCTAAAATCTCATCACTCATCTTTACAGGACCTGGGGTAAAGATGTAGTAGTCTTCATATATCATCTACTTTTCCTTCTTTCTTTTATTTTTTTTACTATCGTTGTACTCTAAAAGTACTCTGTTAATACCCACTATATCTGATGGAGTAAGCATTTTAGATTTAATTTTTCCTCTTTGGATTAAAGAGGTAAACTCTGCTATCATATAACGCAATCCACACCCCTCAAACTCATAGTTAAAGACTAATGTCTTATGGGTATCTTCAAAACGAACCTCAAATTTTTGAGTCAACCACCATGGAGCAGGAATATATATATACCCTTTTGTCCCAGAGATAACAGCATCGCCTTCAGACTTCATACCAACAGCAACATTAGCAATACCCAATGCACCATTTTTATGTTTAGTAACAATTAAGTTGTTAATATCATATCCATTCTCCTCTTGTGGGAAAAAGGTAATGCTCTTTGGTTTTCCAAGTACTTTGTTGACAAGTAGTGAAGTATATGAAGAGAGAATATTGGTTGCTCCTTGTTGAATAAAACTATCGGAGTAGTGTTTCTCTTTGTAAAGAGATGTTCTTGTAGCACGTACCTCTTTAACCTCTCCTATAACTCCTGTAGCTAACTCTTTAAAGAGTTGATTAAATGCAGGTAGAAAAGCTGTCTTTACAGCAGAGAGAAGAATCTTTTTCTCTTTTTTAGCTAAAGAGAGAAGCTCCTTTAGCTCATCTTTTGATAATGCTATAGGATTTTCACAAAGTACATGCTTACCAGCTAAAAGAGCCTTTTTAATATACATATAGTGTTCAGCTAACTGTGTATCTATATAGACAGCATCAATAGGGCTATCTAAAAACTCATCATAGTTATCATGACCATACTTAATAAGCTCATTATCTTTAGTAAAAGCCTTTACAGCTAAAAAGTCTTTAGCAAATATACGATTGACCTTTACATTAGATACAAACTGTGACTCATCAATAAATGCTTGAGTATCTTTTCCTAAACCAACTAAACCAAGCTTAATCATATCAAAATTTTCTCTTCTTAGTTTAGTGCTAGAGATTCCCTCTGTTCTAGGAAGATACTCAACATGAGTATACTCATTTAGGTAGTCAAAATATCCCCTCCAATCATCTCCAATAGCAAAGATATCAACATCATACTTGAGTATATCTTCTACTTTTTGATTTTTGTGCTTTTCAACTATTACTTTATCTACAAAGTCTAAAGCCTCAATCGCCTTAACCCGTTTTTTGGTACTCTCAACAACATTAAGTTTACCTCTTGAACGGTCATAGTTCTCATCTGTAACTCCTACAATAAGGTAGTCACCAAGTGCTTTTGCACGTTTTAGCAAGTTCATATGACCAACATGGAGCATATCGTAAGTTCCGTAGGTTATAACTGTCTTTTTGTTTTTCATAGCAATCTCCCTATATCTTAATGGAAGGGTAACATAATCTACCATAGATATAGTTACACCAAAATATAAGAGATTACTATTTATATTATAAAGTAAAGAAATGAAACTATTATGCTATAATTCTCTCTTTAATTTGAGATTGTTTATTATGTGGCAGTAGAGACTCTATCTCATTTTTATGCTTAAGAGAGTCAAATGTTGCCCCTAAAACTTTACAAACACTCTGAGCATCTTTTAGAGCAATTGCTAGAGAGCTTGTTGCACCTGGACTTGGAGTCATGTTAAAGATGAGTCCACCATCTTCTATCTTTGCCTCTCCTAAAAGTAGCTCTTGAGACTTCTTATCTATAATTTGTGGACGCATTCCACCATAACCTTCTGCAAACTCTAAATCTTCTGCATTAAGAGATGGAATAATCTTACGTGCATCTCGTATAAATATCTCTTTTCCAAAGTGTGGAATCTCCTCTAAAAAGTTTTTTATTATATAGTTACGAATAGTCTTATCTTTAAATAGTTTCATATAGACTTTAGTAACTGACTTATCTATATTTAATGCAGAAATTAAATCTTTAAGATGAAGTGCATGATAACGCTCTAGTTTAGGTAAAGCAAAGGCAGTTGGTCCAAAACGTGTATTCCAATCTTTAGTACAATCAGGGTCAGCATGAACAGCAGCAAAAGGTAACTTTGGATTCTGCATAGTATATACTTTAGAGTTCAAAAACTTCTCTTTTGTAAAGAAGAAAGAGCCACCTATTGGTAAGATAGCATACTCCTCTCCATAACCTAAAGATTGAGCAAAGAGTAGAGAGTAGGCTCCTGCATTTACCACAACAGATTTTGCTCTAAACATAGTTGTATCAGTAGTTATCTTATAGCTTCCATCTCTATCACGCTCTATTTTGGTTACCTCTTCATGGTAACGCATCTGAATATTTTTGTCTGTATCTAATGCTTCTTGAACAAAACTCTCACTCAATAACTTGTAGTCTACAGTAGTTATCTGCCCTCTAGCTCCCATAGCTAAGATTGGCTCTTTTCGTCCTTTAAGTAGATTTGGCTCAAACTCTCTTAAAAACTCTTCGTCCCAAAGTTCAAGATATGGGTATAGCTCTTTAAACTCCTCATAACGCTCTTTTAGTTTAGCTATCTCCTCTTCGCCAACAGCTAAGAGCATCTTATCGCCCCTAAAACCACAACGGTTAACTTCACCAAAATTTTGAATATAGTTAGAGACCATAGATGAAGCACGTTTTACCTTTTTAGCCTTCTCAAAGGTATAGTTACTCTCAATATCTCCAACATGAAGTGTTTGTGAATTTGCTTTAGGATTAGAGTTAAGTTGACTTACCTCATCATACTTTTCAAAAAGAATAATATTTTTTAAATCGGTATAACGAGCAAGTGTAAAGAGAAGTGAAGTTCCAGCAACACCACCACCAATAATGGCAGTGTCAAATAGTTTATTAATTAACATGATGCATTTCCTAATATTAATATTTTATGAAATGCAATTATAACTTAAGAAATATTTAAAGTAAGCCCTATTTCTTCTCTTCTTTACTTTTTTCATCTTTATCATGTGTTGAGAGAATCTTCTCTTTAAACTCTTTTAACTTCTCTCCTAGCTCTTTAAATAGCTTCTCTGCTTTATTTGGACCTTTTACCTCTTTTTCAGTCTTCTCAATCAACTCCTCTAACTGCTTATAGGTTGTGGTACTACTACTTACATAACCTAATAGTTCTGCTTTTTTTAGGTCATCTTTAGCCATTGCAAGGTGTTTTAGTGCCTGTTCTTTGTCCTCTTTTGCAATAGTTGAAGCAACATGAACAAGCTCTAAAGCATTAATTAGAGGAATAGGAATAATCTGCTCATCTTGTGCAAAGGTATTTAGAGCAATCTCTAACACATGTTTTGCTTTCTCTGGGTGCTTCTCAATCAAATACTTAGATGCTAATTTTAATGCATCTGGATATGACGCTAAAGGCAAACTAACTGTTGTAATATCTATTTCACTCTGTAAAGAGATAAGTAGCTCTCCTGCCTCTTGAACTTTACCTAAGCTTAAAAGCTTCTTAACTTCATCTAGTGCTTTTTTAACATCTTTAGATGTTCCAACAAAGTTTTTAATAACAATTCTATTTTCAATAGGTAAAAGTTTTGGTGTGTGTTCAGATGCTAAGATAGACTCTAATTTTCCAAGTGCTAACTCAATACTTTTTTTGGCATCATCTGTCTTATTTTTATTTAGCTCCTCAAGTGCTTTTGCTGAAAATTTTAATGACTCTAACGCCTCTTTAACTAACTTTACTTTGTTGTCTTTCGCTTTTTGTGTTGCTGTTTGAGTAGCTTTTGCACTCACCTCTTGACTTGTTAAATTCTTTTTATTTTCATCTGCTGTTGCAAATGAGCTTAAGAGTAGTGTCGATAAGAATGTAGATAGTACTATTTTTCTCACTTTTTAATCCTTTTTATTTTAATGTTAATTTTATTTAGTCTATATGACTAAACTCAAAAAGGATTATAGAGAAAAAAATATAAAAAAAATGCTACTTAAGTAGCATTTTTGAGAAATATGGCTTTAAAATATAGTAGCCAACAAAAAGCCAAAGTAGAATGCTAGAGATAATAGCTAATATACCTGCATGTTCACCCATGTGAACCAAACTTTTAGGGTCAATTTCAGATGAAAAAAAGAGATAGTCTAACCCAAAACCAAAAATAGTACTTCCTACAACAATGCTCCCCAAATAGATATATAGCGAACGACTACCTAGCATCTTCTTAACTACTCCCATAGTAACTGTGTTAGTAGCAGGTCCTGCTGAAAGAAAGACAAACGCTGCACCTGCTGAGACACCAGAGAGCATCAACCCAGCAGCAATAGGAAGTGAAGCTGTAGCACAAACATACATAGGTAAAGCAATAATAATTACTATAATATACGAAAGCCAAGAGTACTCTACCAATAGTTCACTAAGATTAGAGGGCATAGCAGTAGTGATTAATGCTCCTAAGATTAAACCCCAAAAGAGTGGCTGTGCAATATCTTTTAAGAGTGTTCCAAAAGCGTAGTTGTAAACACGAACTATAAAACTCTCTTCTTTCGCTCTAGCTGAACTACAGCATGAAATTTTGGAACTACAACAAGATTGGGTAGAGACAGAGTTTTCTCCTATATTTGGAGTTAGATTAAATGCAGGTTTTGGTTTCTCCTCCTCTTTATCAAATAGATTTGTTAAGACTCCTGCTACCATGGCAATAATCATAGAGCTTAACGCTCTATAGATAGTAAATATCCACCCAAATATTCCATAGGTAGCCATAATAGAGTCTACTCCTGTAATAGGTGTCGAGATAAGAAACGAAAGAGTTGCCCCCTTTGAAGCCCCTGATTTTTTAATACTAGTCGCTAAAGGAATAACCCCACAAGAGCAGACAGGCAGAGGTATACCAAAAACTGTTGATTTAATGACTGACCAGATATTCTCTTTGCCTAGATGTTTAGTAATCAATGTCTCAGGTACAAGCTCATGTAGAACTCCTGCAAATACAAGCCCAAACAATATGTAAATAGCCATTGCATTACTCAGCTCAACCAAAGCATTAAGAAAAAGTGTTATATATTCCATCTATTTTTATCCTAAAAAATAAGTTTAACTTTAAAGCATTAGAAATATAACTTTAAAGAGATTAATTAATAATTATCGCAACAGCAATAGCAACCCCTCCATCATGAGCTATAGAGAGTGAAGAGCTTTTAATATTATGATTTTTTTTAGCTTTAGTGCTTAGCTTAAAGTGAGGAGCATTTTTTTTATCTTTATAAATAATAATGTCATGAAACCTAAGTTCAGAACATATACCACAACCCAGTGCTTTTGCTACAGCCTCTTTTGCTGCCCAGTACCCTGCAATACTCTCAACTCTACTAGTTAGTTTTTGCTCCTCTTTAGTTAAAAATTTATCAAGAAACTTATCTCCAAATTTATTAATTGAGTTTTCTATTCTACTGACTACAGTAATATCTGTTCCTACTTTCATAAAGCTATTTTAGCATAATATTTGGATAAAATAGAGCAAAAAATTAAAGAGATTTATGGAAGCACTATTATCATCTATTGGTAGACCTGTTATTATTTTTATAAAAAAGATGGAAGCCTTTGGAACATATATACTTTTTCAACTTCATCTTTTTCCACTAGCACTTAAACGTCCATGGCGTATTAAACAGATTTTTGAACAGTTAGAGGTAGTAGGTATTGGTACATTTGGGGTTATCTTCTTAACTGCACTCTTTTTAGGGCTTATTGAGGCTGTTCAACTATATCAAGGCTTCTCAAAGTTTGGTGCTGAAGGCTTTATGGGATACACCATATTTATATCTATTAGTAGGGAGTTAGCTCCACTTTTAGTAGGACTTATGGTAACAGCACAAGCCATCTCCTCTATGGCAGCAGAGCTTGGAACAATGAGAGTAACAGAGCAGATAGATGCTATTGAGACTTTGGCTGTTGACTCTAAAAAGTATCTGCTTATTCCTAGAATTATTGCTACTACTATAGCTGTACCTCTTTTGGTTATTGCTTTTGATTTTATCTCTAACTTCTCTGCTTTTCTTATGTCGTGGTTAGCCTTAGACCTCAACCCTGTTGTCTATCAAGATAGCATTAAACAACTTTTACACTTCTCAGATATTGGAACAGGGCTTATAAAAGGAGTCTTTTATGGCTATCTTATAGGAACTATAGGCTCTTATGTTGGGTATCATACTAGTGGAGGGGCTAAAGGGGTGGGGGTCTCTACTACTAAAGCAGTTGTTTTATCCTCTGTAACTATATTTATTGCAGACCTATTTACATCTATTATATTCTTGGCAATGGATTGGTAGAAAATATTTATAAATATTTTTATTATTAAAAATAAAAATATTTTTTAAGTATTAAATAAGTTTTAACTTTTTATCTGCTATTCTCTTTTTAATATATTATTACTAGGAAATATTATGAAGAGTATCAAATTATCATTAATTACTATATTAATTGGATCGAATTTTGCTATAGCAGGTGGAGATATTATTCCTGTTACACCTTATGAAGTAGAAGATATAAAAGCAGCTGAAGCTGTTGAGGTGACTCCTCCTGAAAATCCAGAACCTAAAGTTATTGTACCAACACCCAAAACAGCTCCTGTTGAACTACCAAATGCAGATGTCTCCCCATTTTATATTGGATTAGGTATTGCCACAGCACAGTATAAACCAAATTGTAAATGTTCAGGAGCTAAAGACAAAACAGATAAAACTTTAGGTGGTGTTGCACGAGTTGGTTATGATTTCAATAAATATTTAGGTATGGAAGCTAGAGCTATTGTTACCCCTATTAAAGCAGATGGTGGTAAAGTACAACACTACGGAGCATTTGTAAAGCCAATGTATCCAGTTACAGATGAAGTTAATATCTATGCACTAGGTGGAATTGCAAAAACTAAAACAATAGGTTCTCTTAGAAAAACAGATGTTTCAGGCTTAGCATTTGGTGCAGGGCTAGAGTATGACATATCTAAAGATAAGAAAAAAGAGGCAAAATATAATAGAGAGTTTGATGGACAAGCAGACCAAGAGAAAGGTTTCGGTATCTTTGCTGACTATGAGAGACTTTACTATAAGAGTGGTTCACCAGATTTAGATGCAGTAAGTGTAGGTATTACTTACGATTTCTAATTTAAAATAGTAGAGAGTTTTTCTCTACTTATCTTCTTACATAATGCATACCTATTACTCGTCTTCCCCACTTAAAGTGCTTACTATAATAGTTTGAGTTTAAGTTACTAATAGTCACTTGGTCTTTTGCTGAACTAGCATGAATAAAGTATCCCCTACCTAAGTAGATGCCAACATGAGATACTTTTGATGATTTTTTAGAGTCAAAAAAAATTAAATCTCCCTTTTTTAATCTACTAAGAGGTATATATTGTCCAACTTTTGATTGCTCTTTAGAGGTGCGAGGTAGAGTAATACCATTTTTTGCAAAAACATACTTCGTAAAACTAGAACAGTCATATTGGTAAGGTCCATTTGCACCATATTGATAATCTATTCCTAGTAGAGATTTTGCTACAGACTCAATACGTTTTGCTATATCAGTTGAGCTATATCTAACAACAGGTTTTTGATATGGTTTATATTTATAATAACTATAATTAGTATAAATAGGTAAGGTTGCTCTTTTTACTATTCTGTATTGATTATTATATGGATGATAACTATAAACAGAGTGATATGTTCCATTAGTAGTTTTAGAAACACAGCCATTTAAAATAAAGAGTAAAGATATAATGCTAGTTGACGTTAATATACTTTGTTGAGTTCTTATCATAATATATTCCTAAATATTAAATTGTATTATTTATTTTTATTTAAGTATAATCTTCAATATATTAAACTAATCTTAAATAGAAATATTTTATTAAATAATTTATATTTTTATAAGTAAAAAACAGTATATACTCTTTATATGAGACAATAGATAAGACTTTTTATTAAGAACTCAACAAATTAAAAAGCTCCCCTTTTTTTTGAAGGGGAGTATAAGGAGAAGATTTAGGAGAAAAGATGGCACTTACATTAATATATAGGGTCGGTGGAGAAAACTACATCATTCCACCCATACCACCCATATCTGGCATTGCAGGAGATGGTACATCTAAGTTCTTCTCTTTTACATCTGAAATAGTCGCTTCAGTTGTAAGAAGAAGAGATGAGACTGAAGTTGCATTAAGTAGAGCAACACGAGTCACTTTTAGTGGGTCAATAATTCCTGCTTCAAGCATATCTACATACTCACCTGTTGCAGCGTTAAATCCTAATGATTCATCTGCTGTCTCCATCACTTTGTTGACAACAACACCTGCATCATACCCTGCATTAGTTGCAATCTGTTTCATAGGTGCCTGAACAGCTCTTAAGATAATCTCTGCACCAATAAGTTGGTCATCACTTAAATCTAACTCTACTTTTGCAGCAGCTTTAATAAGAGCAGCACCACCACCAATTACTATTCCCTCATCTACAGCAGCTTTGGTAGCAGAGAGTGCATCATCAACTCTATCTTTTTTCTCTTTCATCTCTGTCTCTGTAGCAGCACCAACTTTAATAACAGCTACACCACCTGCAAGTTTAGCTAGACGCTCTTGAAGCTTCTCTTTGTCATACTCACTTGTAGTATTTTGTATTTGTACTTTAATCTCTGCTACACGTGCCTCTACTGCCTCTTTAGAGCCTTTTCCATCAACAATAACTGTATTGTCTTTGTCAATAACCACTCTACCACACTGTCCAAGCTCTTCTAATGTTACCTTTTCAAGAGTTAATCCGAGCTCATCAGTAATAAGTGTTGCACCTGTTAATATAGCAATATCTTGTAACATAGCTTTTTTACGGTCACCAAATCCTGGTGCTTTTACCGCTGTAATGTTAAGTACACCTTTAAGTTTATTAAGTACTAAAGTAGAGAGGGCTTCTCCTTCAACATCATCAGCAATAATCAAAAGTGGTCTTCCTGTCTTTTGAATCTGCTCTAGTACAGGGATTAGATCTTTTAGTGAGGTAATTTTACTATCAGTTAACAAGATAAATGGATTATCTATCTCACAAGTCATCTTTTCAGTATTGGTTACAAAGTAAGGAGAGAGATAACCACGATCAAACTGCATTCCCTCAACTACCTCTAGCTCATCTTCAATACCCTTTGCCTCTTCAACGGTAATAACACCATCTTTTCCAACTTTATCCATTGCATCTGCAATAAGATTACCAATAGTCTCATCTGAGTTTGCAGATATGGTTGCAACCTGTGCTATCTTCTCTTTATCTTGAACCTCTTGACTCATTGCTTTTAGCTCTTCAATAATAGCAGAAGTTGCTTTGTCCATTCCACGTTTTACCTCAATAGGATTAGCCCCAGCTGTAATATTTCTAAGCCCCTCTTTAAAGATAGAGTGTGCTAAAACTGTTGCAGTTGTTGTACCATCTCCTGCTTCATCTGCTGTATTGGCCGCTGCCTCTTTTACAACTTGCACACCCATATTTTCTACTGTATCTTCAAGTTCAATCTCACGAGCAACTGTTACACCATCTTTTGTAATATGTGGTGCTCCATAAGATTTTTGAATAAGCACATTACGTCCACGAGGACCCATAGTTACTTTAACTGCATCTGCTAGTTTTGTAACACCTGTAAAGAGTGAAGTTCTTGCACTATCTGAAAAATGTATATCTTTTGCCATAATTATCCTTTAATCCTTTTTCCTATTTTTTTTAATAAATTATATTTTTATTTATGCTTAGCTCAAGATACCCAATATATCATCTGAACTCATTATTAGATACTCTTTTCCTTCGATGGTAATCTCTGTGCCACCATATTTTTGGAAAACAACAGTATCACCTTCATTAATACCAGCTTCAATAGCATCTTTTCCTACAGCAATGACTTTACCGTTAAGTGGTTTCTCTTTTGCTGAATCTGGAATATAAATACCAGATGCTGTCTGATTTGTTTGTTCTTCTCTTTCAATAAGAACACGGTTACCTAATGGTCTAAATGACATTTGGTTCTCCTTAATTTATTTTTTTTGGAATAGTAATATTTTTTTTGTAAAAAGTCAATAGGTTTAGTGAAAAAAAACAATAAACTTTAGTCAAATCGACTAAGACTTTATATAAATTTAAAAATTATAGATAAAAATTTAAAAATGCTTGACTTGAAAAATCTTTTTAGATACAATTTCGCCACTTCAAAATAAATATGTGGTAAGGTAGCTCAGCCGGTTAGAGCGCTGGTCTCATAAGCCGGAGGTCGGGGGTTCGAGTCCCCCTCTTACTACCACTCTGCA
>Ga0256832_1001422_pt1 | contig 16183 bp, 9 predicted proteins | sample 134614metaG_FD_190534 | JGI IMG/M metagenome (GOLD analysis project Ga0256832, IMG submission 190534) | Hydrothermal vent microbial communities from Lau Basin, Pacific Ocean - 134-614 | ecosystem: Environmental > Aquatic > Marine > Hydrothermal vents | place: Pacific Ocean: Lau Basin | collected...
TCGGTGTGTTCGTCGGTGTGTTCGTCGGTGTGTTCGTCGGTGTGTTCGCCGTCGTGTTCGTCGGGGTGTTCGTCGGGGTGTTCGTCGACGCTGCCTTCCGTAGGTTCGGCCGGCGCCTCGGCGGGCTCCGACCGATCCCTCGCCTCGAAGTCGGAGGCGCCCAGGCTCCGGAGCCTCCGATCGAGGGCCTCGCGGTCGAAGCGGAACCCACGGCCGGCGGCGAGCTTCTCCTCGCCCTGGCCTTCGGGGTGCGGGAACCGGCGATCGAAGAGCGCGTCGGTCGTCGCGACCACGCGGTACCCGCGGAAGGAGTCGCCGACGGCGTAGGGCACAGCGAGGGCGACGGATTCGTTGGCTTCGAGCCGAGGCCACCAACGCATCGGCATCAGGCCTGGGCTCTTGTCCATGTGGTAGACGGCGTTCAAGGTCAGCTGCAGCGCCGAGCCGGGCGCGCCCACGACGAGCTGGTAGCCGCGCCCGGGCTTGAGGAAGTGCTCCTGCATCTGATGCTGCAGCAGGAGGATCGCCGTCACGAGCATCACCCCGAGCGCCACGCTCAAAGCGGTCAGCGTCGACGAGAGGCCGCGCTGGCGGATCTGGCGGAGGATGAGCTGCCACAGCGTCATGCGCTGACCTCCTTGAGATCGACGACTCGTTGCGGTGCGCCGGTGTCGCCTCGGACGAAGCGGTCGCGGACTCTCGCCTCGTGTGTCACGAGCACGAGCGTCGCGTCTTCCTCGGCGACGACCTCTTCGAGCAGCGCGAGGACCTCGTCGGAGCGGCGCTCGTCGAGATTCGCCGTGGGCTCGTCGGCGAGGACGACCTTCGGCTGGTTGATGAGCGCTCGCGCGATGCCTACGCGCTGCTGTTCGCCGACGGAGAGGGTCCCCGGACGCGAATGCAGACGGTGGCCCAAATCGACGCGTTCGAGGAGGCGCCGCGCCCGCTCCGTCGACTCGCTCCGCGATCGCCCGCCAAAGGTGCCGGCGAGGGCGACGTTCTCGATCGCCGACAACGACTGCAAGAGGTTGAAGCTCTGGAAGACGTAGCCGATGTGCTTGGCCCGGAAGTCGTCGCGCTGGGCTTCGCTCAACGCAGCGATGTCGACCTCGCCGTAGCAGACCTTGCCCGCGGTGGGTTGGGTGATGCCCGCCAGCACGTTCAGGAGCGTGGTTTTTCCGGAGCCCGAGCCTCCCACGAGGCAGAGCTGTTCGCCGTCCTCGAGGGTGAGCTCGGGGATGTTCAGCACGGGCACTTCGTCGCCGCGGGGATCGCGGAAGGTGACGCGGAGGTCCTCGAGATGAATCGCCATGCCTGCTTTGAGGAGCGTCATGGGGCGCTCCGAGCTCTTGAGCTACCGCGCCGCGGGGCTCGCGCAAGGGCTCCACGAACGTTTCGAGGATTGATCAATCGTCGAAGGAACGAAGTATATGCAAAGGAGTTGCATGTAGGCAGCCTCTCCGCTAGCCGGAAGGCATGCGATGGACGACGGCAGCAATCCTCGCGCTCGGCGCGGCGACCGCGGCAGCGCAGGCCCCGACGCTGGAGGGGGAGGATGAGCGGGGCGAGCGGAGTGCCGGCACGAGGTCTGGGCCGGACGCAGAGGAGCCGGACGCAGAGGAGCCGGACGCAGAGGAGCCGGACGCGGAGGGGCCGAGCGGGAGCGCGGCACCCGAGTCGCGAGACGAGCTTTCCCGGGACACCGGCTCGAACGACGGGGCCTGGAGCCATGAGGTGGGCAGCGACGAGAGCGACGAGCCGGAGCCACCGGTATTCGGAGCCGCCGCGGAGGTCAGCCTGCCCCCGGAACCGGAGGAGGTGCGCAGCATCTCGCAGACCCGCGTCGACGAGGCGGTGGTGCGAGGAGTGCCCCGGCGCAACGCCGGTGACATCCTGCGGAGCGCCCCGGGGTTCCACGTGAGCCAGGGCGAAGGCGAGGGCGTGGGGCACCACATCCTCGTGCGGGGCTTCGACGCGGAGCACGGGCAGGACCTCGCGGTCAGCGTGGACGGTGTGCCGATGAATCAGCCTTCGGCGCACGTTCATGGACCCGGTTACGTGGACCTCGGTTGGGTGGTCCCCGAAGCTGTGCGCTCCTTGCGGGTCACCGAGGGCGTCTACGACCCGGCGCAGGGCGACTTCGCCATCGCCGGCAGCGTGGATTACGAGCTGGGTGCTCCGCGCGAGGGCTGGACCTTCGTCAGTGAGGTCGGTTCGTTCGGGACCGTGCGCGAGGCCGCGGTCTTCGGCGCCCACGACCGCGATACCTTCGGTGCCGCCCAGGTGCGTCGCACGGCGGGCTATGGGCAGCGACGCGGCGGCGCCGAGGGGGGCGGGCTGATGCAGATCGGCTTCGGCGGGCGTTGGCGACAGCGTCTTTGGGCCGGGGCCCGCGCGGCCCGCTACGAGTCGCCGGGGATGGTGCGACGGGACGACGTGGCGGCAGGCTCTGTCGGGTTTTACGACGCTTACTCGGGCGCGCGAGATCAGCGGGCCGACGCGGTGCGCGGGCTCGTTGGCTGGTCGGCGGAGCGGCGCGGCGCGGGCGGGCGTCGCACGAGGCTGGGGTTGTGGGCCGGGTTCGATCACTTCCGGCTGCGCCAGAACCTCACCGGGTTTACCGTGCGCCAGGAGACGCCGGGGGACCTCTCCGAGCAGCTCAACCGCACCTCTTCCGTTGGCGTCCAGCTACGTCATCGCGGCCGGCGCATCGCCCTGGGCGACTTTGGCGTGCGTCTGCGGGCGGGGATGTCGGGGCGTTTCGACGAGGTGCGCGCGTCGCAGGACCTGGTCGCGGCGCCGCGGCCCAGCGGTTGGAGCGGGGGCGTGGACGCCCGCACGCGCGGCGCCGATCTTGGGCTCTGGCTCGATACGGAGGTCGAGGCGGGGGCGTGGGGCGTGCTTCGCGCCGGCGTGCGCGGCGAGCTGCTGGCCTACGATGTTCGGCAGCCCCTGGGCGACGATCCTTCCTTCGTCACGGGGCGGGTGATGCCGCGGGCGTCGGTCGAGTTGAGGCCGACGGAGCAGTGGTCCCTTCTCATGGCTTACGGCGAGGGGTTTCGCTCGCCCCTCGCCCGCGGTGCGCGACGGCCGACCCAGGTGAGGAGTGCCGATCTCGGCGTGCGCGTGCACCTTGGCGACATCTTGGACGCTCGGCTGGGTGGGTTTTGGGTGCGGCGCAGCGACGATCTGACTTTCCACGCCCACGAGGGGCGGCTCGAATCCGCTGGGCCGACGGCTCGGTTGGGGGCGCAGGCGAGCGTGCGGGGCAAACCTTGGCCCTGGCTCGTCTTCTCCGGGAGCGTGACCTATGTCGACATTCGCCGGCTCGAGGGCATGGGGCACGACGGGGATGGTGATCCGCACGCGGACGAGCACGCCGACGGCGACTTCGGCATTCCTCCTTGGGTCGCGCGCCTGGATCTGACGGCACGCAAGCTCCTGAGCATGCAACGCGACGTCGTTCTTCGGGCGGGGATCGGCGCGTCGGGGCTCTCATCCCGCGATCTCGGCGACGGCCTGCGTTCGCAGGCCATTGGTCTGCTCGACGCTCGGGTTGGCCTAAGGTGGGGCCTGGTCGCCCTCGACTTCGAGGTGCTCAACCTGACCGACCAGCGCTACGGGGCCCTGGAGCTTCTCTACGAGTCGCGGTGGCTCGGTTCGGAGCCGACGGAAGCACGGCATGTCGCGGCGGCGGCGCCTCGTAGCTTTATGGTGCGCCTCACCGTCGAGCCCTGAAGGCACCCGGCAAGCCTGAAAGGTGACAGCCCGCGCAGAAAGCCCGAAGGTTCGGGCATGAAATCGAAGCTCCTTCTTGCGTTGGCTGCCGTCACCACCGTTTGGTGAGCTGCTTCCGGCGGCTTACTCGAAGACCCCGAACTTGGCGCCGAGGCAGACGACCGCGGCTGTGTTCATCATGGCCACGTTCGGGCGCGGGCCCTCCGCCAGCTTCGTCCAGGTGCCCTCGGCCAAGTCCAGGGCCCAGGCCTGCTCGAGCTGGGCGACCACGGCGCGCGAACCGAAAGCGTCCATGCTCTGAACGGCCCCGCCCTGGGGTGGCGTGAACGCGGCCGTCTCGTGCCAGCTGTCGCCGTCGCTTTCGTAAAGCCGAAGCCCATCGAAGAAGGCTGCGAGGATGCGCCCGTTCGGAAGCAGGTGCATTCCCACCGGGTCGTCGGGGACCTCGAAGCTTGCTCTGAGCCGGAAGGGATCCGACACCTCGTCACGGGCGAAGACGGCCACCGCGCTGGCGTCGTCGAGGGTGCAGCAGGGGGCCGCCAGGCGGAGCCGGTCTTGGGAGAGGCTGAGGGACCACCCCCACTCCTCGACTTCGAACTCGTCGTCCTCCTCCGTGAGGGGATCGATCTCCCACGCCCCGCCGCCGCGGCGCGCGAGGTAGAGCATGTCCGCGCCCCGCAAGAAGAGCTCGTCGCCACGGAGCAGGAGCGGTGCGCCGAAGTCGAAATCTTCTTGTTCGGGGTGTCTTCCGACGGGCTCAGGCGCCCCATCCAAGGATGGAAACACCGTCACACCCAGGTCCCAGCCCATCTCGCTGCCGAGGGCGACGGCGAGGGAGAGCTCCGCTCCGGTTGGGTCGAGGGAGAGCCAGGCAGACGAGATGGGCTGCTCAGGGCTTGGGATCGGAACCCGGTGGCTGGGCGTCAGCGAACCGTCCCATCGAGCGACTCGGATCTCGTCGGCGTCGCCGGCGGTGCCTTCGGCGGCCAGGGCTCCGGGACAGGCTGCGATCGTCCTGGGTCGAAGATCACCGAAGGGTTCGAACCACATTCCAGGGGTCGTCATCGAGAGCTCCATTCGCCCACCGCCGTGGGGCGTGAAGGGGGTACGGGATCACCATACGCTTCGCCCGAAGGAATCCTTCCTCGCGGCCGTGCAGGACGGGGACTCAGCTCAAGGCCCGCTCGATGGCCTCCACCAACGTCGCCATGCGGGCAGGCTTCTGCACGACCCCGTCGACCTCCGCGCGCTCCTCGGGAGGAATGTGCTGCCCGGTGAAATAGAGGATCTTTGCGTCGGGGATCCGGCGCCGCAGCTCCGGCAAGATCGCGCGGCCGCTTCGCCCCGGCATGCTGCGGTCCAGCAGCACGACCTTCGGCGCCTGCGCGTCGAGGGTCCGCAGCGCCTCGCGGGCCCCGCCCGCTTCCAGCGCTCGGAAGCCGGAGACTTCGAGCATCTTGCGTACCACCCGGCGCACCGCCGGCTCGTCGTCGACGAGGAGCACGAGCGTCCTTTGGCTCGTGGGTTCGACTTCGGCTGGTCCGTCCTTGCTCGCCGGCAGGTAGATGCGAAAGCTCGTCCCCTCCGTGCCGGTGTCGAACTCCACCGCGCCCCCGTGTTCTCGACAGACGGCGTAGACCGTGGAGAGGCCGAGGCCGGTTCCCTGCGGCCCTTTTGTGGTGAAGAAGGGCTCGAAGATTCGGTCGTGCAACTCTTCGGGGATCCCCGGTCCGTCGTCGCAGACCTCGATGCAGAGCCACGCGCCAGCGTCCAGGCCACGCGCCCGGCGCTCGTCCTCCGGCGTTCGCCGGACGTTCACTGTGACGGAGCCGGATCGTCCGCCCAAGGCATCCCGCGCGTTGAGCATCACGTTCACCAGGGCGTGTTCCAACGCTCCTGGGTCGCAGTGGACACTGGGGAGGTCGTCTTCGAGCCGAAGATCGAGCCGTATCGAAGAATCGAAGGCGCGCCGACAGATGGCCACCGCGTGGCTGACGAAGGTTCTTGGGTGCTCAGCTACGCGGGACACACGGCGTTTCTGTCCAGCGAAGGTCATCAGCTCTCGAATGAGCTCGGCCCCACGTTCCGCGGCGTGGGTTGCATCTGCCAGGAGGTCCGCATGACTGGGGGGCACGACCTCCCGCAGCAGGTCGAAGGTCGGCAGGATGGCCATCAGGAGGTTGTTGAAGTTGTGGGCCACGCCTGCCGTCAGGCTGCCGATGGCCTCGAGCTTCTGACGGTGGCGGGTCTGCCTCTCAAGTTGTTGCTGGTGGGTGATGTCGAGGACGCCCCCGTACATATGCGTCACCGTGCCGTCGACGTCGGTGTCCGCTCGGCCGTGGGAGACGACCCATCGGACGTCGCCGTCCGGTCGCACGATGCGGTGGGGGACGCTCCGCATTTCGCCCAGGTGGGCCAGCTCGAGGATCTCGGCCATTCGCTCGCGATCGTCCGGGTGGACCAACTCCTCGAGCCACTCTTCGGCGCTCACGGGCGAGGTGTGGCCGGTGATCGCGCGCATGCGCTCATCCCAGAGGACGACCCCTGTTCGGGCGTCGAAGCTCCATAGACCGATGCCGGTCGCTTCGAGGGCTACCCGCAGCTTCTGCTCGTTCTCATGCAGGGTCTGCTCCCGCGCATAGTCCTCGCTGACATCGAAGGCAACGAGCACGACCCCCGTGCGTCCGCCCGGTTCCCGAAGCGGCGCCACGTACGACTGGAAGTAGCCGACGCTGCCGTCGAGGAGGTGGGCGCGCGAACGAAACGTGGAAGCCTGCCCCGCGAGAGCCTGGGTAAGGGCGCGGTGCGCGTCCTCGCGGGACTCGGGCGCGGCGTGGTCGAGCACGCTCGTGCCGACGACCGCGTCGAGGGTGTAGCCCGGGCGCACGCGGTTGAGATAGGTGACCGTGAGGTTTTCGTCAGCGCGGAGGATGAACGCAGGCACCACCTCGAGGAGCGAGGCCAGGAAGGCCGCGTCGTCACGGCCGCCCTCGAGCTCGGCAAGCCGCGCCCGGAGTCGCTCGTTCTCGCGCCGTAGCGCCTCCAGCTCGCTCGTCATCGGTGCTGGCTCTCCTCCGAAGGTGGGCCCCGTCACCCTATCACGCGGCGACGCGGCTCAGCCCACGTTCGAGCACCTCGAAGATCGCCGGCCACTGGTCCAACTCCATGGCGGGGAGCGGCGGCAGCATGCGCAGGTGGTAGGGGCCGTGGCCGCACCAGAAGGTGATGGCCCCCTCGTCGTAGATCGCCTTGGCCGCCGCGATCACCTTGTCCTTCTGACCGCCGAAGGGGGTCAGTCGCATCATGCCGCCCACGCCTCCGATCCGCTCCGGCGTCCCGGGGACTGCAGGGAACCAACTGGGGTGACGTGCCATGAGCGCCTCGGCGTGGCGGCGGAAGGCTTGTTGATGCTGCGCGAACGCGCCCTCAGGGCCGTAGAAGCGGCCTGCTTCGAGGGTCTGGAGGATCTCCAAGCCCACGGTGAAGTCGGAGGTTCCGCCGGTGAATGTGCCGCTGAGCAGTCCCGGCCGCGGCTTCATCGCGTCGGTCCACAGGACCGCGCAGGCCTGCGTCATCTTGCCGACGGTGAACACGTCGACCAACTCGCCGACGCCGAAATACTCGAAGGCGAACATTTCGGTGGTCCGGCCGAAGGCTTGGATCTCGTCGTCCCAAACCGGGATGCCGTGCTCCTTGCAGGCTTCCATGAGCGCCACCAGCCAGTCGCGGTCGGGGATGTTGAAGCCTCCCTCGCCTTGGATCAGCTCCATCACGAAGCAGGCATGGCCGTCGGGGTAGCGCTTGACGTAGGTTTCGAGCTGACGCAGTGAGGCCTCGATGAACGCGGCCTTGCCCCCGAGCTGCTCGGCGGCGTGCGCGTTCCAGAAGGGCATGTAGTCCACGGCCACCGTCACGGGGATGCCGTCGCGCGCCGCGGCCGAGTCACCGATGGAGGTCATCGTCAGGCTTCGCCCCATGAAGCAGTGCTCGAAGGCGATCACCCGCGTGGCCGGGGAGCGTTTCTGCATGCAGACCTTCAAGGCGAGCTCGTTGGCCATGGCCCCCGAGGTCGTCAGGAAGGCGCGGCTGAGCTTCGATCTCCGCCCGGCGAGCTCCACGAGCTTGCGCGCGAACTCGTAGGGGACCGTACCGCTCTGAAGGTTGCCGTGCTTGGTCGTGTCTTCGAGGGCGCCTCGAAGCTGTGCCCGGAGGATCTGGGGGTGGCTGTGCCCGAAGAAGTGCACGCCGATGCCGGCGACGAGATCCCACTTGACGGACCCGTCGGCGAGCTCGACGAGCGCTCCCCGGCCGGCACCGCTCCCGAGCATTGGGTAGAGCAAAGGCCAGCCACGGGACTCTCCGGCGGCGGTCACGAGGTGCGCGTAGGCCTCGGTGAGCTCCTCGCGGGGCCCGCGCACCTCGGTGATGGGGGTGGTCTTTTCCTCGATCTCCGCGACGATCGCGTCGATCGCCGCAGCGATGCTGCTGCTCGTCTGAATGGCCTGGCCGATGGTCGTCATGAGGGCCCGAGCGTATCCCAGCTCGGGGCGTCGAGCAGCGGAATCCGCGGGTGCGCTTCGTCCGAGAGGATCTCGAAGGCGGCCCGCGTGCTTCGCAGACGCCGCGATCGACCGGCCCGCCGTACGTCGAGGACGCAGCGTGCCACCTTGGTGTTCAGGCAGATCTTGCGGCCGCCGGGGGGGTTGTCGTAGGGCAGACCCACGAACTGCTCCGCCGAGGCGTCGATCACGCCCTCGACCTGGGCGCCGCCGCCGCTCGCCGAGAAACGCCAGCGCAGCGAAGCCTGGTCGTAGTGTCCGCGGTTGCGGAGCGCCGCACGAAGGACTCCACTCAGACGGTGCTCGACGCCGTCGAGGCGTAGGACCAACGGCGTGAGCCAGGGCGTTCGCACGGGTCCCAGGCGCAGGCGCGCGGTCGAGAGCTCCAGGAAGGCTTCGGGGGCCTCGTCGAAGCCGGCGACCTGGCCCCAGGCGTACTCGTCGGTGTGCTTGGTGCCCCAGTTGTGGTTGTGTGAGCCGGGCCATCCGCCGACCTCGAGGCGTTCGCCGTCGATGCGGAGCTCGCCTTCGTAGCGCGCGTTCGGTGCGGGAACCAGGGCCTTGGCCTTGGGGAAGGGGCCGCTGTAGAGGCGTTCGGGCAACAGCAGCAGCGGACGGTCCGCTTTGGACCATCGCAAGTCCCATTCGATTCGGTGGTCGCCGAGGGTCGCCCCGCCACTCAGCTTGCCGTCGGAGAGCCGCGCGGCGCCGATGCGCACGTCGAGCCCCTGTTTTGCAAAGCGGCACGCGGCGAGCGGGTGGACCTCCTTGACGGCGGTGGTGCGGTCAGGCGCGAAATGGACGGCCCAGAGCTCGCCGACGGCGGCTTCGGGGCGTCCCTTCGGAGCGAAGAGGGTGTGGCGAATCCAGAAGGCCTCGGGACGGGAGGGGTGGTTGGCCCGCTGGAACCAGCTCTCGTAGTGCCCGGCCCGTGTGCCAGGTCTCCACCGCGGGGCGTTCGCGTCGTCTCGGTCCACGGACCGACTGTGACCGAGGTATGCGGCTTTGACCATGCTGAATCCGGCGTCTCCCTTTGCCGCTTCGCTGAGGGTCGCCCCGCCCAGGCTCCCGGTGTCCTATGCTCTCCCCATGGCGCGTTTCGACGAGAGAGCCGCAGACGCCGATGCGCGATCGGGCTGCGCTTGCTCGTCCAGCTGGTGCGACGCGCGGAGAAAGCAGGATTGACCGATGCCCACCTACCTCTACGGCGACTCGTCTCCGTTCCCGGCCGGCTACGACTTTCTCTCCGAGCTCAAGACCTTCGTGCGTGCGGCGAGTCGCGCGCTCCTGCTGGCCCACGAGGCCGACCAACTCGAACAAAACCTCGGTGAGCGTGCCCAGGAACATCTGCACGCGATCGAAGCCGCGCAGGCGTTCTTCGATCAGGTCACGGCGCTCGTGGCGGACAGGGCCGCCCGTGCTCCGGCACCGCAGCTCGTGGGGGGGTATGCTCAGGAGATCCTTGGTTATGTCGAGAAGCTCAGCGCCCAGGCCAAGCAGGCGCGGGCCGAGCACCTCGACGCCGAGTCGGTGGCGGCGACGCAGGCGATCGGCAGTCGTCGCGCGGAGCTGCGGACGGTCCTGGCAGAGTACCTCCTCGCCGACCCCCTCCCCACAGAGGCTTGGGCGCTCTCCCTGCATCTGGGTGGGACCTCGCCGCACGGACAGGCGATGCTGCAACACCCCGACGGGCTCACCACGAGCTTCACGGTCGACGTGAGCGCCGACGACGCCTGGGGCCGGCCACGAAAGGTTGGCGAGATCTCCCCGGGGCTGTCGCTTCAGGTTGGGTTCAAGAAGGCATTCCTGCGGAGCTCCCTGCACCCGGACATCCACGCCCTCGACGACTTCTTCATCGGCGAGCTGGAGCTCGGCCCCGAGACGATGGAGCTGCACCTGCGTCGCAAACCCGACTCGCCGCGCGACGCCTTCGTCCTCGACCTCGATGTGGGCGCCGACGGGGAGCCGGCGGCGAAGATCGCCCGGCGTGGCGACAAGAGCGGCGAAAGCGACGCCCCTTTCGTTGTGCAGGGTGAGGACCTGGCGAGGGTGGTGGAGCTCGCGGAGGCGCTGCGCCAGGAGTGCGAGCGCCTCATCGGTCGCAAGACCCGCCTGCTGTCGGCGCAGCTCGACGACCGCGACGTATTTGAGCGCGGCCTTGTGCGCCAGGTCTTCGAGCGGATCGCCCGGCGGATGGCGCCGGTCGCTGCCGAAGTGGACGCTCACTCCCCGAACCCCGAGGAGCTCTCCCTGAAGATCCAGAACGCCGACGGTCGGCGGGAGGAGCTCTACCTGCGCAAGCAGGATCTCGTCGCGCTCGTGGCGCCGCTCCCGCCAGAGGCCCAGGCTCTCTTCGCCGGCCTCTCCTTCTTGCCCCCGAGTCCGCCGCCGGCCGTACCGCCCCTGGCCACCTCGGGTTGAACGCCTCTCACTCGGCCGCGCGGCCACGGGTTGCGAACGCTGGGAGCCACACCTCGAAGCAGGTCCCTCCGTCCGGCGGCGCCTCGCATCGAATGACGCCGCCGTGCGCCGCCACGATCTGCTTGGTCAGCGGTAGCCCCAGCCCGCTGCCGCGCTCCTTCGTCGAGAAGAAGAGGTCAAAGATCCGTTTGCGGACCTCCTCGGGGATCCCCGGGCCCTCGTCTCGGACGTCGATGCGCACGCCACCGTCCGCCGCCCGAGCGCTCACGCGTACGGTGCCGCCGTCCATCGCTTCGCGGGCGTTGCGGAGCAGGTTCAGCAGGGCCTGACGCAACTGCGCCTCGTCGAAGACCACGGCGGGTAGCTCCTCGTCGATCTCCACTTCGAGGCGCACCCCATGCGCCTCCATCTCTCGACGCACGAAACGCTCGACGGACCGGATCAGCTCGCCCAAGTCGTCGGGCTCGAGCCGCGGCTGAGGCAGCCGTGCCAGGCGCAGGTACTCCTCGGTGATGGCCGTCAGTCGATCCACTTCCCGATGGATCGCCTGCATGAGCGCCCGAGCCTCCGTGTCCTCGGACGGGAGCTCGTCTCCCAACATTTCGACGTTGAGGCTGATGCTGGACAAGGGGTTGCGCACCTCGTGGGTTACGTGCGCGGCCATGCGGCCGATCGCGGCGAGCCGCTCGGTCTGGATCAGCCGATCCTTCGTGCGCAGCGCGTCGGTTACGTCTTCGGCCACGAGGAGCAGCTCGCCGTCGCCCGTGTCCAGTGGCGTCGCGAGCAGGTCGACGAAGCGCCCGCCGAGCTCGGCCGCCTCGAGGGCGACCTCCAAGCCGCTGTCGCGCGCCGAGTGCAGCTTTTCGTGGAGGGCCGGCAAGTCCAAGACCTCGCGCAAGGGCCGCCCGATGCTCCCTTCGTCGAGTCCAAGGACCCGAGCGGCCGCCGGATTCACCGTTCGGACACGGTCCTCGCGATCGAGCACGACGACGGCGGCGCGGAGCCCCGCGACGATGCGCGCCTGCATCTTGCGGAGCTCCTCGAGGCGGGCGTCGCGTGCGGCGAGGGCTGAGACCATCCGCTCGAAGTCTCGCGCCAGACGCGCCAGCTCGTCGTCGCCGGACAGCTGCAGTTTTCGCGACGAGAGGTCGCCCTCGGCGACCGCGGCCACCCGACCTTGCAGTACGGGCAAGGGCCTGAGGACCCGTTGCGACCAGATCGTCGCGGCGAGCCCCACGAGCAAGGCGAAGAGGGCAAGGATCCCCAGCACGATCGACGCCTCTCGTTCCTGGTCCGCGCTCTCGCTGGCGATCGCGTCGATGCGATCGACGAGCCGCGTGTACCCCTCGCGGTAGTGCCGGCTGATCTCGACCTCGGCCGCGAGCAGCGCCGTCAGCTCGCGCTCCGCCGTCTCCCGATCACCACGCTCCAAGGCCGCGAAGAGGCGCTCGTAGCCGGGTTGCGTCTGCCGGTAGAGCGCGAGCACTTGCTCGAAGGAGGTCCGCGCCCCCTCCAGGGTCTCCGTGTCACCGACCTGACGCGCGAGCTTCTCGGCCCGCTCGAAGTAGTGTTCGAAGCGTCGCCGTGTACCGGGTCGGACCTGGCGGGCGGCGTCGAACCAGGCGCGTCCCAGGCGGGTGTTTTCCAGGACCCGTTCGAGTTGTTGTCGGAAGACGTTCTGCTGAGCGCGCGCTTCGTTGAACCGCATGGCCAGCGGTAGGTATCCGTCGTGCAGCATTCGAAGCCGCCGTGCGGTCCGATCGTGCTGCACCACGCTCGTGATCGCGACAGCGGAGAACGCCGCCAGCGTCAGGGCGAACGCGAGAAAGATCCGGGTGGGGATGGAGAGTCGGCGCAGCCGCACGTGCTCAGCCTAACAGTCCGTTCACGCACCGACCGCGATGGACCCGCGGACGCGCCTCCGTGTGATGCCGCTGGGCGCGGCGGATGTGCCGCGCAGCGGGGCGCGGTCTGGGGCGTGAGGCGCACGGAGAGCTGCGGGCGCGCGAACGCATCGCGCTGGGCGTCCCGCCCGACGCGGCCTTCTGCGAGCGCGCGGGTGGGCGCGCGTCTCAATCGCCCACGATGCTGCGCAAGCGCGCTCTCAGGGAAGGGTCCGCCGCGATGGCCGCCCGGGCCGCCTCGCGAGCCTGCCGTGGGCGGCCGAGCCGAGCGAAGGCGCGAGCGCGCAGCGCGTGCATCTCGCCGGGCGCCTCGTGACCGGCCACGAGGGCCGAGTCGGCTTCGTAGAGCGCCTCGGCGGCCTGTCCCTGGTGGAGGTAGACTTGGGCGAGCAGCCCGTGGGTGGTGGCGTTGGCCGGGTCCACGAAGAGCCCCATCTCGCCGACCCGCGACGCTTCGTCCCAGCGCTCGGCGTCCACGAGGAGCTTCAGGAGTCGGGCGTTCGTCTCGCGGTCGTGCTCTTCGATCTGGGCGAGCCGCGACAAGGCCGCGATCTGGAGTTGGGCGTCTTCGAGACGTTCGGCTACCTCCGCGAGCCCCTGCCAAGCCTCGGGCCGCTCGGCGTCGACGGACGTCGCCGCCTCGAGCTCGCGTCGCGCCGCCGCCGTGTCGCCGCGTGCCAGGGCGGCGCGGGCGAGGAGGAGCCGCAACTCGTAGCCGTCTCGGCCGCCCGCGACGATCGCCCGGAGGTGGCGTTCGGCGTCGGCCTCGTCGCCCCCGGCGAGGGCCAGACGCGCAGCGACGAAGTGGGCCGTGGGTTCGTCGGCGTCGAGGCCGAGGGCGCGTTCCGCGGCCTCGCGGGCCTCCTGCCCCTGGCCGTGGGCGAGCAATGCGGCCGCGAGCGCAGCCTGTTTCGTCGGCTCGTGCGGGGAAGCGGCGGCGTCGGCGCGGATGGCGTCGAGGTCGCGGTAGCGCGCGAAGTCGACCACGAACTCGTCGGCCCGCGCCCGCAACCTGCGCCTCTCCGCGGCACGAAAATCGCGATCGAGCTGCGCCATGGAGAGGCCCAAGGCCCGGTGCACGACGTCCTCGGAGCTGTGGCCGGCCCCCCACTGGCGAAGCATGCGGACCACGTCGCCGAAGCCGTGCTCGTCCGCGATGTACTTCACGACCCGAGTGCTCGCGTAGTACGCGACCATCATGTCCATGGGTGAGCGGGCGTGCGTGAACGCGCGGTTCATGAGACGCAGCTCCGGAAGGCGGTCGTCCTGCAGCGCCTGCCATAGGTGGTGATCCATCTCGCGCTTCCACTCCGGGCGTGCGATGAGCGTCTCGTACTCCGCCAGCCCTTCGGTGAACCAGCGGGGCACGCGGTTGCGTGAGAGCTGGATGTGGAAGACGTGAGCGAGCTCGTGCCAGGTGATCTGCCCCCAGTTGAAGGGGCCTCCTCGCGGTGAGATCGCCGTGACGACCTTGCCGAAGCACACGCCCTGCACTCCCAGGTTGGGCAAGCCTGTCGTCCGCACCGAGAAGTGCCCAGGGTCGGCGAAGAGCTCGATGCGTACGGGGCCCTCGGGAGTGAAGCCGTAGCGACGCACCATGCTCCGGTATGCGCTGCGCAGCGTCCGAGGCACGTATCGCTCGAGGATGGGTCGCTCCTCTTTGTGCATTCGGAACACGAAGGGCGCGGCGTCGAAGTCCTCGTACTGTTGTGGGATGACCTCGTCGTAGAGGTTGAGGGTGTTGTAGACGCGCACGTTGAAGCGGTCGTGCCGCCAGGCGCTGCGCAGCGCCGGAAGCGCCTCCTCCTCGTCGCCCATGCGCAAGAGGTTGAGGCCGAGGGCTGCGTGGGCGCGTGCGTCCCGGCTGTTGAGGGCCACCGCCTCGCGCGCCATCGCGACGATGTCGGGGTAGCGGTGCTCCCACTCGGCGTACTCGCCGACGATGTCGTAGAGCTCGGAGTAGGTGCGGTGACGTCGCAACACCTCGCGCTTCGCCCGCTCGAACCCGGCCTCGTCGTCCGCCAGGTAGCGCACGGCCGCCCGGGTGCTGAGAGCCTCCAGATCGTTGGGGTCCACCGCGAGCGCCCGATCGAGGTGCGCGTCGGCGGCGTCGATGTCGAGGTCTCTCAGCGCCATGCCCGCCCGCGTCACGTGGGCCAGGACGAGGTTCGGGTTCACTTGAAGGGCGCGCGAGAGGAGCTCCTCGGCGCTCGCGAAGTCGAAGCTCTGCTCGATCTTGATGCGGGCCAGGAGGGTCCGCGCGACCGGGTGCTCGGGGTTCACCTCGAGGGCGGCGTTCACGCTCTCCTCGGCGTGGCCTGCGTCGTATTTGGACAGGAAGAGCCGCGCCCACTCGAGCTGCGTCTCCACCCGCCGCGGGTCGACGCGGCTCGACTCGAGGAAGGCATCGTTCGCGTCGCGGGCGCTGCCCAGATCCATGGCCGCCATCGCGACGTAGGCCAGGCCTTCGGCGTCGCGTTCTCCGATCGCGCCGTCGTTGTACGCTTCGATCAGGCGCATGAAGATCGGCTCGGCCTCGGCGAGACGTCCTTGCCTGGCTAGGGCGCGGCCCAACATCAGGCGCGCACGGTGAGCACTCGGCTCGTCCAGGAGCGGCCTCAGCGCTCCCTCGGCCTGGGGCAGCTGGCCGCGGGCCATGAGGGCCTCGCCTTCCAGGGTCCGCGCCGCGATGCGGAGGGAGGGGTCCGCCGCAGTCGCTGCCGCGAGGTTCGCGGCCTGCGCGTAGTCGCCGGTCTCGAAGAGGAGCCGCGCGCGCAGTAGCTTCCCGCGCGCCGAATCGCCGAGCCGTTCCAGTGCCTCGCCCACCGCCTCGTAGAAGCCCGCGGTCAGCGCTGCTTCGGCCTCGTCGAGATCGGTGATCGTCGGTGCGGACCGTGGCCCCGCAGGGGCGGCGCCAACCTCCGGGAGGTCCGGCAGGGGCACGGCCTCGGCGCTCACGGTGTCGTCCCGTGCGGGAGGTGTCGCGGGTTCAGCCGCCGCCGGGACCTCCGTCGAAGCCTGCCGAGAGGGCGTCCCCTGGCCGCAGGATGCACCCACGAAGAAGACGCTGGAGGCGCCGATCAGGAAGCTCTGCAGGCGAACGCTCGATGCTGGGGTCATGCGGTTCTCGACAAGTCTACGCGGTTGGACGCCGAGCGCCCCCCTGGGCTGCGCCGCTCCGCGCTCGGGCGTCACCGGGTCGATTAGAGCACATCTCCAAACCCCTCGTCGCCGCTTCGTGGCCCGCGGGAGTGTCCTGCCGCCATCCTCTCACCTCGCCAAGACTCGGCGTTCCCTCGGCTCGTCGCCGCGGCATGGGTCGCACCCAGATCCACGGATCGACGGACCATGGTCCGGTGAGATGCGCTTCAGTCGCCGTCGCCGTTCGTTTGGCGGGCGACGTGGGAAGCGAAGCTGCCAGCATCTTCGGAGGGCGGCGTCTCGGTCTGTTCTCTCGGTGGGGCTTCGTCGAGCTGGTCGAGGAAGCGCCCCATGAGCCCTTCGAGCATGAGATCCCGCTGGCTTCGATCGATCTCTCCGCTCCGATGTTGAGCCTGGATC